>Ga0207126_1040_pt1 | contig 29952 bp, 26 predicted proteins | sample Alteio_BWMinHeat_20_FD_153586 | JGI IMG/M metagenome (GOLD analysis project Ga0207126, IMG submission 153586) | Enriched cells from forest soil in Barre Woods Harvard Forest LTER site, Petersham, Massachusetts, United States -... | ecosystem: Environmental > Terrestrial > Soil > Temperate forest >...
ACCGCAGCTCTATTTCATTTAATGCACCTGTAACCCCACGTTCCGCCGACCGTAGCGCGGGCGCGCTACGGCCGCGCTCCACGCGGGGCTAATGAATTCCACCGCTACCGCGGTGGGGTCCATATCAACTAGAAGCATGATATGTTAAAAAAAAGCTGCCCAGACCTTCCCCACCAACACCTCTGGCACCCCACACGCCTCTGACAAGCTCTCTCTGTAAGCTCTCTCCTGTGGCTCTCCCTGTAAAAAAAAGTCCCCACAACCTGCAACTGCCAACACCTTACGATCCTGCGTCATCTCATAAGCATCATAAGCATGCTACATATGGGACACTTGGCAATATGATGGCCGCGAGCGGGGCAGTAGCGGCGTGCATAGTAGATGATTTGTAGGTGCACTTTATTCCAGCTTTTTTTTGGAAAAAATGCCTTCAGGTCCATCTCTACGGCAGCTATGGATTTTGCTGATGATATTCCCCAACGCCGTGCACATCGGTAGATATGGGTGTCGACAGGAAAGGCAGATATACCAAATGCCTGTACCATAACGACTGAGGCAGTCTTGTGGCCAACACCTGGCAGCTCTTCGAGTGCTTCAAAGCTTTTTGGGACATGGCCTTTGTATTTGGCTACGAGTATTTTAGAAAGCTCGACAATGGCTTTTGCCTTATTGCGAAAGAGGCCACAGGGGCGAATAATGGCCTCTACTTCCCTGTAAGAGAGCTCTGCCATCTTTTCAGGGGTGTCGGCCAGGTGAAAAAGATGCGGCGTTGTTTTGTTCACGCGCTCATCTGTACAGCTTGCAGAAAGAAGCACCGCAATGAGCAGCGTAAAGGGGTCTTTATGATGTAGTGGAATAGGAGGCTCTGGAAAGAGCGTATCCAATATCTGTATAATCTGCTTTGCCTGTTGTTTCATTTTTGTTTTTTCGTCATGTGCAACTTTTCCTTTAGGAAAAGTTGCACATGACGTTTGTTTTTCATTTTCCAATACAAAACTGCGAAAAAATTGATGTGAGCACATCTTCTCCTATGTCGGTGCCAATAATGGTGCCGAGTTCAACGAGTGCTTCTCGCATATCGAAGGTGACAAATTCGGCCGAAATCCCTGTTTGCAAGCCTTGAATGACTTTGTCAATGGCCTGAATGGCTGCGGCAAGGCTTTCTTTATGACGATAGCATGTGAGCATGACTTCATCTTTTTCTGCGCTCACTTGTTGCCCCCAAATGATGCTGTCAATAGTTTCCAGAAGCGTCGGTAGCCCCATGCCGGTTGTGGCTGACACTTCGACAATATGGGTAAAGGGAAGAGGAAGCTCTGGCCTATTCCTTATGAGGTCCATTTTATTCCACACAGCAATACATCTATCTCGTGGCATAACCTCTATAAGTGCCGCATCATGCGCCTCTTGTGTGGCATCGAGAACAAACAAAATAAGATCCGAGCGGTCGATGGCTTTTTTTGTGCGTTTAATGCCTTCTTCTTCAATGCATTCAGAGGTCTCACGGATGCCTGCGGTGTCGATTAAGCGAAGATGCAAGCCCGAAAGGCGAAGGTCATCCTCAACAAGGTCACGGGTGGTACCGGCAATAGGGGAGACGATAGCGCGCTCATGGCCAAGAAGGGCGTTCATGAGCGAGGACTTACCAACGTTGGGACTGCCTACCAGAGAGAGCTGCACGCCTTCTTGAATCATTCTTCCTTGGTGAAAGGTGGCATACAGCTTGGCCATTGTATCCCGTATACCCATCAATTCTTTAATGACCTCTCCAAAGGGAGCAAATTCCAAATCTTCTTCCGGAAAGTCCACCCAGGCCTCTAAGATGGCATATGTTTTTGTAAGCTCTTGCTGAAAACTTCGAATTTTGTGAGAAAGTACCCCCTCAAGCTGCTCCTGGGCCGCACGCATAGCATATTCGTTTTTTGCGTGAATGAGTCCTTGAATGGCTTCTGCTTGTGCAAGGTCTATTTTGCCATTCATAAAAGCCTTCAAACTAAACTCACCAGGTGCCGCAGGGGCAGCGCCAGCTTTTAGAACTGCCCCGAGAACTCGCTGGGAGACATATCTTCCTCCATGGCAATGGATCTCTACAGTGTCTTCACCAGTAAAGGATTTGGGGGCGCGCATAACGAGAAGGAGCACGTCATCAATTTTTTGAGACGTATCATCCACGGTCTGTCCAAAATGGACAGTATGGCTTTTAAAACGGCTTACAGGGCCAGAAAATACCTTTGCAGCCACGGCGATGGCATCGCTGCCGCTAATGCGAATTATGGCAATCCCACCCTCGCCAGGAGGTGTGGCAATAGCAGCTATGGTCTTATCGGCAACAGGAGTACGATGAACAAAATGCATAAGAATTAAGTGGTCAGTCCCCCTAACGGGAGGACCGACCACTGAAAAGGGTTAACAGTTTTTTGATAACTAGTCCGAGGCGTTCTTGTTCAGCCTTCTTGTTCAGACTTATTTACCATAAAAATTGAAAAATATTCCTCCATAGTATACACTACTCCTTACTAAAAGGGTATTTTATTGTAGTTGGTTGTCTCATTGCTTGGGACGGCTGATAGAAAATGTTATAATTTTAGTGGTCGGTCCCGCTTTTGAGCATTTGCTCAAAAGTGGGATTGACCACTCACCATTTTTATGCGTACATTACGATTATGTGTTATTTTGATATGCTGCATGGGGAGCTCTCTCCAGGCGGAAGAAAACCGTCTTGAAATACCAGCGGTTTCGCAAACAGATGCTCTCGATGCAATTAACGAGCTTGTTCATGCAACTGAAGCAGCGCTCGTGCGGCAAAAGGAGCTCAGGCAGCTGATCGGCGAGTACAAGCTAGCTGAAAAAGCCAGCATTGACAAGCCCAATGATGCTACCCTTCTCTTTGCCCTTGCGAAGGCAGGTAAGGCCGTGCACCTGGCACTCGAACAGAGCTATTTGCAGGATTATTTTCAGCCAGACTTTATACAAGAAGTTGAGAAGCTCTGCAAAATTGCCGAGAAAAAGAGCATCCCGCCTGTTCAATAATAGTAGTTATGGAACTTGTTCACTACATCGATCGTGGATCGGGGAAGATGCAAGAGGAAGATGTCTATGTAGAGGGTGGTATTCGCTTTTTGTATGGCAAAACAGCCGTTGCACGCACCCTTGGTAGGGTTTTTTTGCATACCCTTGCCAAGTGGCCATTGATTTCATGGATCTATGGATATGTGCAAAAATGTTCCTGTTCCAGAAAAAAAATTGCTCCCTTTATTGAACGCTATCGTCTTGATGTGTCAGAATTTCAGGAAGATGTTTCTCAGTTTTCCTCTTTTAATGACTTTTTTATACGCCATATTAAGCCTGAAAAACGACCCATATATGCAGATCAACGCTACGCTGTCATGCCCGCTGATGCGCGCTATACCTTTTTCGAAAACGTTACAAAAGACAGCCCCTTCACTATAAAAGGAAAATCTTTTTTCCTAGAAAGTCTTTTAAGAGATCCTGCCCTTGCTGCGCACTATGTGGGCGGGAATATGGTGATTGCAAGGCTATGCCCAACCGATTGCCATCGATTCTATTTTCCGTGCGAGTGCGTGCCAACTGAGTCAAAAAATATCAATGGAATGTTGTTTTCTGTAAACCCTATTGCTATTAAAGATAATCCATGGATTTATTGTGCTAACCGTCGTGTGCTTACAGCACTGCAAACAAAGCAGTTTGGGCAAATTCTCTTTTTAGAAATAGGGGCGACGGCGGTGGGCTCGATTCATCAGACCTTTACGCCCTATTCTGTTTGCCAAAAAGGCAGCGAAAAGGGATACTTCTCATTTGGGGGGTCAGCAATAGTGATGCTCTTTCAGCCACGGTGCATACGTTTTGAAAAGGATCTTATTCAAGCATCTGCATCGGGTTATGAAATACGCTGCTTAATTGGACAAGCATTAGGAGCTACAGGATTATCATGATACCAGATACAAAGGCATACATTGAAGAAGTAAACAAAAAACTGCAAGCTGTGAGGCTTGAGATGGGCAAGACCGTGGTGGGGCAGGAGCGCCTGATTACACGTATGCTCATTGCCTTGCTTGCCGATGGGCATTTATTGGTAGAAGGGGTGCCTGGTATTGCGAAAACACTTGCTGTAAACACCTTCTCAAAGGTGCTGAAACTTGATTTTAAGCGTATACAGTTCACGCCAGATCTCTTACCCGCAGACCTTATAGGCACGACCATTTATAATCCCAAAGAGGGGAATTTTTCAGTACAAAAAGGGCCTGTATTTACAAATATTGTACTTGCTGATGAAATTAATCGTGCGCCCCCAAAGGTGCAGTCAGCACTGTTAGAGGTGATGCAAGAAAAGCAGGTGACTATAGGTGGGCAGACCTTTAAAACGGGGGTTCCCTTTTTGGTTTTTGCCACGCAAAATCCTATTGAACAGGAAGGCACCTATCCACTTCCAGAAGCTGAGACCGACCGTTTTATGATGAAGGTCGAGGTCTCATACCCTACTGAGCAAGAAGAGCGCACAATTGTGCTGCGCTATACTCAAGAAATCAAGCCCGAAATACCTATCCCTGTAATGATGCCAGAGGATATTGTGGAGTGCCGTGCTGCACTGCATTCGATCTATCTTGATGAAAAAATTCTTACCTATATTCTAGATATTGTTGCTGCAACAAGGGGCGCTAAAGATAACAAGGGGGGAGCTCATGAGCTTTTAGAGTATGGGGCTTCTCCTCGTGCAAGTATCTGGCTTACCATGGCATCGAAGGCCCATGCACTTCTCGATGGAAGAGCGTATGTGACGCCGTATGATGTGCAGGAGATTGCCTTTGATGTACTGCGGCACCGGCTTGTGCTTTCCTATGCTGCAGAGGCCGAAGAGGTAACAGCCGATACTATCATCCAGCGTATTCTCGATACTATTGCCGTGCCTTAACGATCCCTTAGCACCTATGACCAAAAAATCCGGTTGGATTTTGTGGTCATGTTCTCATGAAGAGATGATGAAAAAAGTAGGCTGGGATGAACTATAAGATCGAATCACTAAAATTTTATGTGTTTGTATTAAAACATGTGTATGTAGTATGCTAGATGTAATGGTGTCGAAGTAAAGGCACCCTGTTATGGTTGAAATAGGTATAGCCCACAGAATGCCCTGTACAGGACGTAGGGAATAAGACCTTCAGGCCTGAAAAGAAATAAAGCAGGCCTAAATGGTTTTTATAAATATTAATTTGATAATTAAGAGGGAGAAGTAGTATGTCATTTATATCAGCGTCATCAGTTGAGTCAAGCTCAGTTATGTCTTTAAGCATTGATGCGGGCGGTGTAAGCAAGACCAGCAAGACCAGTGAGTTCAGGTGCAGATCTGTAATTACCAGGAGTAGTAATATGTCGCAGCCAAATGAGCAAGAATGCCGTGCTGCGTGCGAGCGTCAATTTGCATCTTATAATCTGCCTCATTCTTTGGAATGTAATGTAACCAAGAATGAAACTCGTGGCACGACTCAGCACATTACGAACTGTTTTGCTAGACTGCATCCTCAGCCAGAAGTTCAGGCCGGCACACAGTCTGCGTCATCCAGCACGCAAAGCTCGACTTAACATTCACCTTTGCAATTCATAATAGGATGTAAAAGCCGCTGGATGAAGGGATTTTTTGGGTGATGCATCACTTTATCCAGCGGCCCTATTTGTTGTATTTCGCCTTCGATTAAAATAGCCAGCTTGTTAGCCAGGAAGAGTGCATCTTCGTAGTTATGCGTGACCATCATCCAGCGTATTCTCGATACTATTGCCGTGCCTTAATGCCGTGTCTTAGAGCGTATTTTGAAAAACGCCCTGAGCGCCTTTTCGAAGCCACCCTGTGTGGATAGGGTGATGAGCGATGCGCCTATTCGGTGCACAAGTTGTTCAAGTTGCTCAGATGAGGCTTGAGCAGCACGCTCGAGCTCTTTTACTACTTTTGCATTGATATCTATAAGGGCAGTCTTTCCCGTCTCGGGGTCTCGAATTCTCACAAGTCTGAGTTCTGGGAGTGTCATCTCCTCTGGGTCGAAGATGCGGCACGCAATGAGGTCATGCTGCTGAGCTGCGAGGGCAAATGCCTTTTCTGGCAGTGGTGGGGGAAAAAAATCGGAGAGCAAAAAACAGATACAGCGTTTTTTGACCATTTGGTTGATGCCTTGGAGTGCGCACTCAAAGTTCGTGCCTTTTTCTTGAGGGGAAAAAGAGAGCATTTCTCGTATCAGGCGCATACCATGTTTTGAGCCTCTTTTTGGTGGTATATACTTTTCGATGTTCGAGGAAAAGAGGATAAGGCCTACCTTGTCACGGTTATAGATAGCAGAAAAGGCGATGAGCGATGCGGCTTTCGCAAGGCACTCTCGCTTGGTTTCAAAATGGCCTCCCCATTGGAGTGAGGCAGAAATATCGACAGCAATGACTACTGTAAGGTCGCGCTCTTCTTGAAAGTTTTTAATAAACGGCCGGCCGAACTGGGCAGTTTTTGGCCAAGAAATCGCACGTACATCATCGCCTGGAATGTATTCACGAATGTCTATGGGTTCGATGCCTTGTCCTTTGAAGGTGGAGTGATACATGCCAGCAAATAGGTCCAATACCTTTTGTTTGGCATAGATTTGGATGTGTTCTACGGACTCTCGTAAGCTCGAGGCAGTAGCCTGCGTATCATTCTCTTGAGTTGGAGATTTTGTAAAAAATGATTTCATTGATTTCATGATAGCATAATTGGGTATTACTGTTAAATTTTTTATAAATTTTACATACCGGAAAAACTATTAAAATTAAAATTTTATGATTGCATTAAAATATATGTATGTAGTAAGCTAGATGTATGGTGTCGAAGTAAAGACACCCTGTTAGGGTTGAAATAGGTATAGCCCACAGAATGTCCTGCATAGGACGTAGAGAATAAGACCTTCAGGCCTGAAAAGAAATAAAACAGGCCTAAATGGTTTTTATAAATATTAATTTAATAATTAAGGAGAAATATTATGTCATTAGGATCATCATCATCAGCTGTACATTCAAGCAGCGCTGCAGTGCAAAGCAGTACATACAGCGACGTATGCTACTGCTTTCGCAGCAATCAAAATGGGATAATCATGAGTAATAATACATTACCGGAGGAAAGAGAAATCTGCCGTGATTTATTCAAACGTGCTACTGTAAATGAAATACCTGCATGGCCTATGCAATGCAATGTAGTCAAACAAGCAACTCGTGACAGTACGAGCTACATTGCCACGTGTTACGGTAGGGTAGCAACAACGTGCATGACATCCTATCCCTCTGTAACACTTACACGGCCCAATACGCAGTCAGAAGTGCAGCCAAGCGCACAGATTGCTTCATCCAGCACGCAAAGCTCGAGTTAACACTCACCTTTGCAATTCACAATAGGATGTAAAAGCCGCTGGATGAAGGGATTTTTTGGGTGATGCATCACTTCATCCAACGGCCCTATTTGTTGTATTTCGCCTTCGATTAAAATGGCTAGCTTGTCAGCCAGGAAGAGTGCATCTTCGTAGTTATGCGTGACCATAATGATAGGAGTTGTACATTTTGTAAAGAGCGCTTTGAGGTGGGTAGCAATTTCATATTTGGTGACTTGATCGACATTGGAAAGCGGCTCATCCAGGAGAAGCAGGGCGGGGTCGATAGCCAGTGCACGCGCAAGGCCAATTCTTTGGCGCTGACCTCCTGAGAGTTCATGGATTTTTCTTTTCTCATATCCCGTAAGGCCTACAAGATCGAGCATCTCAGCTACTTTTCTACCACGCTGTTCTTTACTAATACCACGTACAGTAAGGCCGAATGCCACATTATCTTGCACTGACATATGTGGAAATAACCCATAATCTTGTGGTAAATACCCAATATTTCGAGCCTCAATGGGAAGTTGGGTAATATCTTTATTTTGTAAAAAAATTTTTCCAGACATGGGCGTAATAATACCAAGGATGGTTAATAACAGGGTTGTTTTGCCGCTTCCGGACAGTCCCATAAGGACGGTAGTCTCTTGAGGCTGTGCGGTCAAGGAGATATTTTTAATAATGACCTGTTCGTGATAGCCAGAGCTGATGTGGTCTATTATTAATCCATCATCTATCATGTCAGCCTCTTACAGAAAAGTAATGCAAGAGCGGAGGTGGTGGTTGCTAAAATGGTCGCCGCCAGGGCGCCTACGGTAAGCGTGCTTGCTTGCATGGCGATAAAGTTGGGAATAATTTCTGTTTTATAGGGGATGACACCGGCAAAAATCAGACTGCCACCGAGCTCTCCCATGGCACGGGCCCAACAAAGTGCTGAGCTTGCTATAATATCGCGTGCTGCAAGTGGCAGGAAAATCATGGTAAATATCTGAAAGGGATGAGCTCCCAGCGCCATGGCAGTCATGTTCATGCCTGTTTCGTGAATCTCTTGGAATTTTCTTTTAGTAGCATAGATGATAAATGGCATGCAGACGTATACTTTTGCAATGACCAGTGCAGTAAAGGTATATGCAAGGTCGATATGAAAAGGAGAGTCAGGGCCAAGCATTAATAAATAGATCATCCCTTCCGTCACCGGGGGAAATGTTTGCGGGACATCCACAGAGAGTGTTTCAATGATGTGCTTGCCGCGAAATTCTTTGGTCGCAAATATATAGGCTGCAGCAATGCCAAGAGGCAGGCTCACAATAACAGTAATGATAGCGGATGAAATACTGAGCCAGAACGCACTCAAAATCCTCTCACTTACGAGCGCGTGCAAAACTTCTTTGAAATAACCAATAGCCGCGATATATTGGTAGAGAAAAGTAAAGATAAGCCAGGCAAGACATACGCAGGCAAGAATATATATGAGTACACATCCTACTGTCCCTCGCAAGCTCGGGACAGCAGGATGTGCAATAGTCTCTGCAGGCTTGTTAAAAATAGGCTTTTTAAAAAAATATTTCACTATATGTCGCATTGTATCCAATACATACTAATTGCCGCAATGCTGTTTATGCGTGCATATGCTGCAGAGTTGAGCATAAGCGCTACCACAGACACGGATCGTCTTGCAATAGACAGCACCCTTACAGTAACCTATAAGGCCACCTTTCCACCTGCCTATGAGCCTGAGACGGCAGCTTTTATTGCAGCGTTGAGCAAGCAAGATGCATATGGAGTATTTTCGTTTGTTGACTCCAAGATTTCCCAAAAGGGGCCTCCACTGATCATTCAGGTACGCTTGAGTCCTCTTGCTACCGGGCGTCTTGTTTTCGTATCCCCCCCGCTTGTGGTATCCTCTGGTAACGAGCGGCATCTTTTATTTGCAGAGCCTTTTTCAGTATGGTGTGAGGGTGCGGCTAGCGCCCCTCTTGTGCAACCGCTCACGGTTCCCAATCCAGAAAAGGCAGTGATTCTGAATGATGTCAATAGGGAAAAGAGCTTTGAAGATCCTGCTATGCTGGCTTTGCAGCAGGAGCGAAACGAGACCTTAGCAGTAGAGAGGGGAGCTGTGTGGACGACAGTGACCCTATCGCTATTTGCCGTGGCAGCAGCGTTTATTGTGCTGTGGTGCTTGATTGAATACGAGCTTGCAAGGAGGGGAAGACCGAAGCCTGAGGCTCCTTTTAATATCCATAGTGAATACGAGGCTTTAGAGAAATTGGAGGCGCCTCTTGAGGAGCGTCTTATGCAGCTGTCAAGGTTGATTCGCAGGTGGCTGAGCACCCTTCTCAGACAAGATGTTCGGGGAAAAAATTCAAGGGAGCTCGTGGCTATTATGGAAGGGGTACAAAACGTGCCCACGCAGGTAAGACTTGCCTTGCAGGATGTGCTCGAACGGCTCGATGCCTTAGAGTTTACTGGCGGGCAGCCATCGGCGCAAGAATGGGCGCGCTGCTTGTCTCTTCTGAAATCTGCCGTTGGAGAGGCTCAATGATGTCAGCTTAAAGAAACAGAGCTGACGCAGGATCTTAGGGTTTTGACAGTCACAAGTTGTGGGGGCTTTTTTTACAGGGAGAGCTACAGGAGAGAGCTTACAGAGGTAGCTTGTCAGAGGCGTGTGGGGTGCTTGGGGCATTGGTGGTGAAGGTCTGGGTAGCCTTTTTTACAGGGAGAGCTGCAGCAGAGATGATAGAGTTAGCTGCAAGAGACGGTCTGTGGTGCTGGGATGCATTAAACGTTAATAACAAAAAAACAGTTTCGTTTTATTTATTTATGATATAATCATTCTAGCATGCCAAATTGGCTTGCCGGTTATTAGCGTAAAATCTACTTAAATTTTGCGTTTATATGCCTTAATTTTAAAGAAAAAGGAGAGGAATGAGTATGTATATTACAGGTAGTTTTGAAAACGATATGAAATTGGCAATGGTCAATAGCTTGTTTTCAGATACAAGCAGTAGAGACATATCACCATCACCGCGTATGTCAAGTCGTATTGGCAATGAGTTGATGAGAGTAGTAGATGCACGCATGGCAGAACAAAAAGCTGCCGGAGGCCTCAGTCTATCGTTCTTAGCGCAAGCGCAAAAAGTTATTAGATATGTTGCAAATGATCCAGAGTTTATTAATAATCCTGCACGATATATGCGTGACTGGAACGCAAGAATCACCTGCATCCGTGGTCCTGGTGGCGGACTCATCGAAGCACACGCTATGACAGCAGAATATGTGCAACGCTTTCTTCGTGAAAGAGCTCGTCCGTAAGTAGCGTAAGGTAAGGAATGGTCTATCGTTTCATCCCCAAATCGACATTTTGTCGATTTGGGGATGTTAAAAAAGTATCAATAATTGAGACATTCGCGCTTTTAAACCCCTCGCTTGCTCTTATTTGCTTTCTTTATATTCTTTTTTTTGATACAATAGCTTAAGAGCAAATCTTGTTTTTAATGTTAGATACGTACTGGGGGTATATTTTTTTATGATAACAAATAATTTGTCATTGCAGACGATACTACCATCGACTGTTCCAAATCTTTCATTTCAGTCATCACAACATGCACCTATTACTTCTGCCCCATCTATTCCATCTTCAGTTGACGCTATGAAGAGCACTATTTTAAACCTCCTATCCTCAAACGAAAATCTTTCTTCTCTTATTGTGCCTCACAGCCTTCAAAACTTTGCCCAGGCCGTGCTCCTTATTTTTAAAGAAGGCTTACAAACTGACTTGACATGTCGCCTGCGGCACAAATTGCGTACTCTCACTAGAGATACAAGTCACTACTTGGATATTAGAGGTAATGGACATGCATTTTTAAGGCAAGAAGGAATCTCCATCATCTTGCATTATCTACGCTCCAAGCGCACTCGCACAGGTAGCCCACTTATGACAATGCCTTGCAGTGTTCTCCCTAATTATGACTGCATCAATGCTATAGAACATGCTATTATTCAAGAGCAGACATCTCCTCTATCATTTATTGCAATAAACAGACCTAGAAATCCTGACAATAATGATATTGATCAAGTTTCTAACCATCCAACTCCATTACTTTTATTCCCTATGAGCAATAAGAGATACCGTTTATTAATGACTGATAGTATTGCTAATGGCAAGAAATTTACATTAATAGACGATCTTAGAGATTTGGTAAACCGGCTCCAACAAAATGGGTACATATTAGAAATATTTTCTTTTGATGAGATTAGGCAAGCCGATTCTTCGAGTTGCCCCATATTTACTATTCATGATGTTATTTATTTTAACAAAGCTCTGACTCGTCTTCAAAACCTCATCTCACAGGCAGCTCTCGGTACACCGATTGTACTTCCTCTTGAATTTTTATTACCAGCGCAATTAAAACTATTACCACAACAACAACCACTTATCATAAACGATTATATTCAAAAACACCGTGGAAATCCAATAATTACAGAAAATGATATAGTCCGGTTTCAAAATCGGTATGAAAGAGCACTTGGAGAAATCACTACAAGCTCTGGCATGACCATAAAACAAAATTGCTTTACAGCTCGCCAAATGAATAGATATGAAGGAATTATCTGGAAGCATCTTCTTCTTACGGAGCTCCCGACAGTAGAGCAGGCGGCAACTCTTACTGTTTCACACTTTAACAGTTTTACAGATGACAGGGCAGCTCAATACCTTAATCAGATGTCAGATGTCAAGGCAGCGACTTTTCTTGCACAGTTGCCTACAGAGAGAGCGGCTACTATCCTTGCTCATCCTCATATAACCGCGGCAGTCAGGATCAATATTGTAACTACACTCATGAATGATCCAACAACGCTTGAAAAAGCCAAAGCCATTTTTGGACACCCATATTTCACTATTCCTGTCTCACGGGGAATTTTAGCAAACATCTCTCTTGAAAAGGCTATTATCTTAGCTGAAGCGGCTCTTCCGCTCTTTTCTAAAAGATGGATATTTCACTCTTTGCCAGAAAGCAGGGCTTTTGATATTCTCACTACACTTGGGACTGCTAGCGCAATAGCTACTCTTATAACTACTGTTGTACACAATGCGGCCAGAGCGGTTACCATTCTCACTACACACAGCATTACTGATCCTGGCAAGATAGCCGCTATTATAACTCATTGTGATACGCAGAGAGCCTCTGAAATTCTTAACACTCTTCCTATAGAAAATGCTACTGAAATTTTTGCACGTATTGCAAGTACATCACTGAGTGCAGCTTTTAAGATCTTTAATGCTTTTCGGCCTATTACAAAGACAGCAAAGCTGCTCAATGCTCCCGCCATGGCACCTTACGGCCCGTCTTTCATTGCAAATACAGAGTTGTCTACATCCAACGCAGCAGAGATTCTTGGCTCTGGAGATGTAACCGTAAGTACCGCTGCTCAGATCGTTGAAGATTCGAGCCTCCCTACTAGTCGCCTTATCGAAATTTTCAGTGATTCAAGGATGCCGCAGAGCAAGACTCTTCAAATCATAAATCGTATCTATCCAGTCGACACTGCTACTTTTTTAGCATTCCAATTACCTCGAGATACGGATGCTGCAGCTGCCTTTTTGAATACTGTTGATTCTCGCAGAGCGGCGATATTTCTCTCCCTTTGTTCTGTTGAGAACCAAGCTGCTATTCTTAATAATACTGCATTAGAATCATCGAAAGCAGCTGAAATTTTTTCCACATATTCCATAACCAATCAAGTTGCCATCATCAACAGTACGTATCTTTCCTTACCAAGAACAGTTGCTATTTTTACTTCGCTTTCACGAAACCAACAGGTCCAAATCATCCGACGCGAATTGTGTAACCTTCCATCAAAAAAAATAGTCATGCTTCTCACAGATCAAGGTGTAGCTGCTATAAGAAGCCAAATTATCATGAGCCCAAGTGTCAATCGGGAGGCAGTTACATACCTTGTTGCAACAGATGATCTTCCTGCCGACATAGCGGCCGAACTGCTACGTGCTCGGGGCAGTCAAGAGAGTGCGCTCATTCTTGAAGAGCTGCCTCCACGAAGAGCCGCGCAAATCCGGGAAGAGCTTACAGAGTGAGCTGTCAGAGGTGTGTGGGGGTGCTTGAGGTGTCTGTGAGGAAGGTCTGGGGAATTTTTTTTAACAGGGAGAGCTGCAGGAGAGAGCTTACAGAGAGAGCTTGTCAGAGGCGTGTGGGGTGCTTGAGGTGTTGGTGGGGAAGGCTTTGGTTGCTTTTTTTAAGTGGGAGATTAAGAGGTGCAGAGAAAAGCTAGGGTGGTTTTTGAGAAAAAGACTTGAAGCTGCCTTCAAAGTTACTCACCATTCTAGCGTGTCCCTATAAAAGCCTAAGATGCATTTTCTGCTTTCAGTAGAAAAATGCAATGGCCTTAGCCTGAATGATTCCTTAGCTCTCTCTCTAATCTCTCTGCCCAGACCTTCATCATCAATGCATCTAGTACCCCTAACGCCTCTGACAAGCTCTCTCTGTAAGCTCTCTCTTGTGGCTCTCCCTGTAAAAAAAAGTCCTCACAACTTGTAACTGCCAAAACCCTAAGATCCTGCGTCATCTCTCAAGCCTCTGTAAATTTTCTCCTCTCCTGTGGCTCTCCCTGTTAAAAATGTGCCAAAGCCTGTGAGAGCCATGGCCTTAGTACCTCTGCGCTCTTCGCGCTTGCCAGTGCCATGGATTTTCTGCCTCCTCAGCCTCGATTTCATTACCATCAGCATCAACAATCTGCACGCTTCCCGCTAAATCATATGTGTATTTTTCTATAATTTCCATTCTTGACTGCACATCAACCAAACAGGCAATATTACCCTGGGCATCACTCAGGGGTAGGTATGCAAAGTGGTTGTGCTCTATTGCTACCGCTCCCTCTATTCCATCGCTTCGTATGTGCTTTGGCACTTTGAGCTCGAGTATTTGGTTTTTGTTGTCCAAACAGCCGATTTCTTGGGCTCCTACATAGAACAACCGTTTAACAGTAGATGCCTCGTGTATTTGCATACAACGATCAAGGCCATCATATTTTTGCACACTTTTCTGCACACCTCTTTGCCTTGATACGTGTGCGCTACTCGTGTCCAGAGTCGCCTCCTGTTGCAAAAATGTCGAATCAATGCGCTGGATACGCCCAGAAGGGGTATATTCGGTACGGATGGTATCACTTGCAAAGATGGAGCGCTCCTCTGTAACAAGGCCTTGAGCATTGTATGCAAGAAATTGGTGCATATAGGCTTCACTGCCATCCTTGGCCTTGCGAATCACCTGTTTGGGTACGCTGCCGTTATAGGTATATTCGATTATAGAACCATCTGGTAGTACAAGTTTCTTCATACGGCCTGTAAGGTCATACTCATAGCGCATGGTATAGCTGCCATAGCTATCGTCTATGGTCTCTTCAGTAATAAGCCCAAGGTGGTTGTAGGAGCGGGATGTTTTTATCCCGTCGCAAGAGCATGCTGCCACGATGCGATTATTTAAATCATACTGAAACGATTTTTCAAGATGCTCTCGTTCTGTATCGGTTTGCATATACACCAGAACGAGGCGTCCCATCGAGTCATATTCGTAACGATATTTTTTCTCCCCTTTGCCCTTATCGGAAGTGATTAGCTTCACTTGTCCATACGCATTATACGAGTACTCACATGCCATATCCTTTTCAAGGCGCCCCATGACACCATGGGAGTACTCTGCAAGTATTTTTTTGTTATGCACGTCTTCGATGCGAGCAAGCTGCCCCACAGGGTTAAAAAATCGTCTCACCTCGCTTATGATGGCTCCGTTTTCATCGGTTACAATATATCCAACATCGCGGCTGCAGGCATCGTGGAGGACATGGAGTGTGGTATTATCAGGCCTGTGTATTTCCGTTTCCCACAAGATGTTGCCCTGGTCATTAGTTTGGGCTTTACCATATTCATAGGTAGTGATGCTGCCATCGAGATCTTGTATGCATTGAGGAAGCCTGCCTTGAAAGTAGGTGCATTTTTCCTCGAAATTTCCCACTTTTTTGACGGCTATGTTGCCAAAGGCATCATATTCAGAGCTTCTGCGCTGCAGATTTGTTTTATCTGGCTGCTCAATAAACGTAGTAATAACGCGATCGAGAAGATCATAGGTGACAACTTCAGTATAGCTTTCATTTTTGTGAATGCGTTTTTTTGTTCGTACACGTCTTCCTAAGGCATCATAGCTATACTCTTCTCTTGCTGCGTTATCACTTGTTTCATCCCCAATAAGATGAGGTGGCTGTGTGCGTCGAATAAGCTTTCCTGCACTATTGTAGAGAAAGAAGGTGTAATTGCTCTCATAGTCGCACGAGCTAAGGAGGTGAAAGGCGCTATAGCTATAAAACGCATGTGCATAGGGGATATCGCTTTCGCGATACAGGCTGCCTTCATAGGTGATGCGGCCCGCATAATCGTGTTCATAACAGGATCCTGTGCCATCGCGGTTTCTTTTTTGTACAAGTGCCCCTCTGTCTGACCAGACGTAGCTTTGTTTCGTCCCATCTGGATAGGATACCGTGGTGATATCACCCTTTGCATTATAGCAATACTCAGTAATATGGCCTTGAGGACTATGTTGCTGGGTGGTATTCCCCACACAATCATAGGAGTACTGCCATGTAGGAGAAAGAGGGTTGCCTGTTTGATCGAGTACTTCTGGAAGAGTGATGCGTAGGCAATTTCCCAGCGCATCATATTCATAGGTTGTTTTATTGCCATAGGTATCTATGGAGGCAATATGATTACCCATGACATCATATTCTGTAAGCGTAGAAACGCTCATCTTTTGCTGAAATCGCTCTGTTACTGATATGATGCGCCCGCAAGCATCGCTACGAAACATGGTAGAGAGCTCTTTTTTCGGCTCCTCCTTGCGTATCAGGGTGTCATTTTCATCATAAAACATGAGGGTAGGGTTGCCGAGGGCATCTATGTGTTTTGTGCGGTTGCCGTGGGCATCATATTCATAGCGTTCGGTTTTGAGAGGTGCACCAGTTGCATCTTTGATAGTACAAGAAGTTATTTGTCCCTCTTTATTACACTCATAACAATACTCTCGTAGGAGCACTTCTTTCTTACTCTCAGGGTTAAGGTAGAGTTCTTGAATAGTGCGTTTAGTATCTTCATAGGATATGTGTTTAATGTGGCGCTCAGATACCCCATCGAGGCTGACATAGTCGGGGTCTTTCCCATCGTCAATGACGGCATGTATAAGCTGAGCATTTTCATCGTAGAAATAAAATGCGCGCATGCGGATTTTGTTGTGGTAAGTGGTCAGCTTTTTTATGCAGAGATTCGTTTCAGGCTTATATGTGTAGAGAATAGTCGCACCATAGGGGGTTATCTCTTTTTCTACGTTGTGAAAACGATCATCTGAAAATGTGTACTCGGAGGAGCGTTGAGTCGCATTGAAACTTTCTTGAATAGTATTGCCATAGTGGTCATGGAGGTATTCTTTAATGACAAGCGCCTCTGCCTCTTTACTTGGCTTGATTTGATGTTCTACGAGGAGTCCTGCTTTCGTCTTTTTGCCCCAGCGAAATGTCTCTGCCTTCAGAGGCGCCCCATCGCTGCCATAATAGTATATGGCATGCAGCATATCGCCAGCATGCTCATAGACCACTTTGTTGCCGAGCGCATCGGTGACATGCGTCTCTTGAGGCGTTTTTTGGGTTTTGTATTCAAGGCGATACAGAGGGCTCTGCACGCCACCTGGCAGCACACTTATTACTTTTTTTTGTTCGCTGTATTGGATGTTAAGGTTTTTCTTGCCTGGATAGCTCTTTTTGATAAGGAGCTCGTTTTTGTACTGATACTCGATAGTGGGCTTACAAGAGCGAACAACACGAACAAGTTGCAGTGCAGCATTGAACTCATATGTCACTGTGTGCCCATGTGAGGTCTTTAGGGTGATTTTATTTGGCGCATAACTACACTCAACTGAGCCAAACTCATTGTTCGGCTCATTTACAACACCGACTGCTTTTATGGCCTGGAGTTGCCCTTCAGGGTCATATTCATAGAGGAGTCGATTGCCATTAGGATAGAGCTCTGATGTTAAGCGAAATAAGGTTACTTCTTTCAAGGTTGCAATAAGTGCGGCATGTGCAGTACTTGCAACGAGCCTTCCACATCCGGAAGAGGGGTTCTTTTCATAAGTCCTTACGACCCCAGAAGATGAGATGATTTGGTATGTGTCTTTATTATAAAACAGTTGATTGTTAGAAAATATGCAATTTGTGGGTTTTGGTTTTATGGGTTTTTTACTATGGAGTGTGCTGCGTGGGCCGCTATAGATAGTTGCAATTCCATTTGGTTCATGGCTGATGCCGATAACCATATCTATCCCTTGACAAGTCGAAGTGAGCTGTTTTGTCTCTGAGCCAATGAGCAGCGAGCAGTGCGGCAAAAAAAGTACCTCTGCGGTTTTGCTAGAATAGCTGTGCTGCAGCTCAATTGGCAGTGGTGAGGGGATAGAGCAGTCGATTTCGTGGTCGAGAAAGCTGCCTGAGATGGGGTCGATGCAGTTGTATAGGAGTTGTTCATGCCCAGCAGCTCTGCGTCCAGCAGAGCTACTAGGCATGAAAGGAAAATCGATTTTCGGGTGTGATGCGGAGCTACCTGTATTTTCGAACTCTGCAAGGGGGTCGAAAAACTCAGTTGCGGACAAAGAATGACCGAAAACGAGTGCTGCAAAAATGGCAATAAGAGCCGCTGGATATTTGTATACATGCATATGAGGAACCTTTTTATGAGCCTTTGTAAATCTCGGCGCAATTTTTTGCAAGTGCAAAAGTAGCCTCATCCCCAAATCGACAAAATGTCGATTTGGGGATGTTTTTTTTGGTTTTAAAGCTTGCATTATGATTTGCTGGAGTTTTTGCAGTCTCCCGCTGCGGCAGCAGCGGTCAGTGGTTAGCCCCGCGTGAAGCGCATACTTTACCACACATCTTTAATAGTGGCGTAAACCCAAAGGCTGGAGTGATGCCAACTTAAAGAAACTTGTAACCAATCAGAACCGAGCCACGGTAGTGGCGGAAGCTCATTAGCCCCGCGTGCAGTGAAGGCGCAGCGCTAGCGCGCGGGCCGAACGGAACGTGGGGTTGGGAAACGGGTAAAAAAAACAGAGCTGCGGTAGCAGCGATACAGGTGTAGAGAACACACGCATCCCCAAATCGACAAAATGTCGATTTGTGGATGAATCAAGACAATGAACTTTGAAACTTGAGCGTGATTTATTTTTTGAAAAGATCCGAATGCGAGCCAACTCGCTCAAGAAATAAATATTCTTTATTTTCATCTATCCTATAAATGAGAAGGAGGTCAGGTTTTATATGGCATTCCTGATGTCCAATCCAATTGCCTTTTAAAAAATGACTGCGATGCTTTTTATCAAGTAATTCTTGCATAAGCAAGCGTTCGATAACTTCGCGCAATGCAAGCATTATTGACCTTTGATGTTCAAATTTCTTAATATCATTTTTGAATTTTTTGGAATATTTGGGTCTAAGCATATTGACTAAATCCCAATGCGTTCCAAAATTCATCAAGGGTATCGTGTTCTATGAGGTTTTTACCCATTTCACTATCTTTTAAAACTTGGGCGGTTTCCTCATTTGGCTCATGGCTTTTTGTACAGCGATGTCCACCATATTGAGGCATTTCCTTGCGAGCAAAAGATAATAAATACTCGCTAATTGTCATGTGTTTACGCGTAGCGAGCATTTTAATGAACATTCTTTCTTGTTCCGTGCAATCAACGCTAAGTCTCACTTTGTGAGAGTATGCATATTCCATAAATAACCTCCATAATTCTATTGTACTGAATAGTGTATTTTACGTAAAGATATAAAACGTGGCTTGGTTGAGTCTACACGTTCATCCCCAAATCGACAAAATGTCGATTTGGGGATGAATATTCGAAACGGGTTATTTTGCCAAGATGATCGATATTTTAGTATAAAAGAATTAACTGACGAGCAATGTTTCCAATTAGCAGGTATTCGACCCGAATCCGAAGACGGACGGCAAGAGTTTTTACGTGCTATTCGTCATGATCCAGATGCTCCAATGCAAATAATAAAATGGCATTGCATATGAGGAATCTTTTCATTGTATCCTTTTTTTTGCATGGCGAGGCGTTTTTATTGCCAAAGAAATATGGTACTCATGCCCATGTGGTTTAGGGCCTAATCCGTATTTTTGTCTAAGCTTTTCTAATTCAGGAACAGCGACCTGTATAACTGCATAGCTTTTATCCTTGGCTGGCTTCACTATCACAATTTGCTTTAACTCGAAACGGAAATATTGCCCTACTTCATCTAGAGGAATATCTTTATTTTCATCTGCTCTAATAACACTAATATGTGCCCCAATAGCTTCTTGCGTACAAAAGTAAGGAGGTTTTTTAAATCCTTCCTCTTTGAGTCCAAGCAGAGGGAAAAGAGTATGAATATAATCATCATCAACTTTTAGGTAGATAAGTCCATTCGATTTTTTAAGCAACTGCCCTTCCATTGGCAAATGCTCTTGAGCATAATTTAATACTCCTTGCCATGTTAGATCGTTGTTTAAAGATGGTAGTTTTTGATAGGTTTGAAATGCCCATCCAAAAGACGGTGAAGTACTAAGTAATACTAGCGAAATGGCTAAAACTAAAAATTTACAGTTTTTCATTTATTATTTCCCCTTTGTGAATGAAGAATTGCCTTTGTTCCGGTGTTAATGTCCGGAAATCAATTCTTACGTTTAAACGAGGTACATTATACAAGGTAAGGGAGAAAAAAGGCACGGGATTTCCTTGAATAGATCAGACGATACTGTCGATGAGTAGGCATCATTACTACTGATAATAGGCTACATCCCCAAATCGACATTTTGTCGATTTGGGGATGAATTTTTCGCCTTCTTTTCTCATCCCCAAATCGACATTTTGTCGATTTGGGGATGTTTTTTTTCTGCATTAGAGGTATAATAAAGGTAAATAACAAGGAAAAAACAGATGACGAAAGTGCCTTTCATTGGCCGTGAGGCCGAACTTGAGCGATTAAAGGGTCTTTTGCACAAGAAAAGTGCCTCTTTTATTGTTGTGCGAGGGCGACGGCGAATTGGAAAGAGTCGGCTACTTGCAGAATTCGGAAAAGAAATGAAATCTTTTTTCTTTACTGGGCTGACACCAGAGAAGAAAATAAATGCCGAGATGCAGCGTGAAGACTTTGCTTATCAGATGCACAGAATGGGGCTGCCGCACGTGGTTCCAGATGATTGGGGCAACCTTTTCTGGGCGCTTTCGAAACATACTGAGAAGGGGCGAATTCTTATTGTGTTTGATGAAATATCCTGGATGGGTGGCAAAGATCCTACGTTTTTAGGAAAGTTAAAAACAGCGTGGGATATGTATTTTAGCAAAAATCCCCAGCTTATCCTGGCTGTTTGTGGGTCGATTTCTTCCTGGATTGATGAGAATATTCTCTGTAGCACGGGTTTTGTTGGAAGAATTAGCATCGACCTTGTTTTGGAAGAGCTGGAGCTTCCTGTGTGCAACGCATTTTGGCGTCCTAAAGAAGCGCGCATTGCCCCATTCGAAAAATTTAAGCTCTTAGCAGTTACTGGCGGCGTGCCTCGCTACCTTGAAGAAGTTACTCCCAATCTACCGGCAGAGAAAAATATCCAAAATCTCTGTTTTACACGAGGTGGTCTATTAGTCCGAGAATTTGAGGAACTATTTTCTGATTTGTTTTCGAAGCGGAGTAGGAGCTACAAAGAGATTGTGACGACTCTTGCTGATGGCCCTAAAGAGCTTCCAGAAATTTGCGCCTCTCTGCAAAAAAGTCGTGGTGGGCTGTATAATACCTACCTGCATGATCTTGAACAAGCGGGATTTGTTAAGAGAGATTTTACGTGGTATCTTGAAGACGGCAAGGAAGGCAAGCTCAACCGGTATCGATTAAGTGATAACTATCTACGCTTTTATTTAAAATACATTGCAAAGCATCGTGCAAAAATTCAAACCAATACGTTTACGCCTGTCATAGCTAGCTTTCCTGGCTGGGATAGTATCATGGGTTTGCAATTTGAAAACTTGATAGTGCACAATCGAAAAACGGTTTGGAAGTTACTTAGGATATCACCAGAAGAGGTGGTGTGTGATGGCCCCTTTTTTCAACGAGCCACGCAGAGACAGCTTGGCTGCCAGATCGATTATCTCATTCAAACACGGTTTTCAACACTCTACATATGTGAAATCAAATTTTCTAAGCATCCTATCACTAAAAAGGTGATTGAAGACGTGGAAGACAAACGAAAGCGTATAAAGGCGCCTCGCCACTTTTCTTTTCGTCCGATTCTTATCCATGTCAACGGTGTCGAGGATGAGGTGCTCGAAACTGGTTATTTCGATACAATTATCGATTTTGGGCAACTGCTACAATAGTGTACTATGTCATACATGCATTTTCCGACAGGAAAATACATGTATGACATCTATCTCTACCCAGTATACGCTCTGAAAATTTCGTTCGTTGACTGATCAGAGGTGCGTGGTTGGGCTGGATTGTACATCCAATAGGAGACGCTAAAACCACGCTCTTTTGCCCATCTGGTAAAGGCGCTGATATCGTAAGCATGAGCATCTACATTATTCAAGCCGACAGTAATTTGTGAAGGCGAAAAATGATACTTAGACCGAGCCATTTCAAACCAGCCATTTATCCAGCCTTTTTCTTCTTCAAGCGTGTTATAGTAGGACATGATGTAGAGACGATCTACAGCACAGTTTTTTGACTCATCTGATGCGTTATCAAGAATATTGTCCACAATGGCTGGCCATTGGTAATTAGGGCCATAGCCTGCATTGGTGCAGAGACTCGTAAGATACGTTGGGTTCTCCGCTTTAAATGCTTTAATGAGCTTTCCAACTAGTGCTTGTTGCTCAGGGCCGCTTTTATGTGAGGTGGTTCCTTCATAATCAAAGTCGACGCCGTCGATATGATGTTGTATACAAAACTGCGATAACGCTTTTGCAACGTGCTCGACATTATCTCGTGTCAGAATATCCCAGCAGTGATCATACGAGCCACCGCCGCCGCCAATTGAGATTTTCACAGCGATATTTTGCGCATGGCACGCTGCAATGAAATCATTCATGATTTTATAGGCGGGCGTACGATCATTATAAGGCACTGAGAGATTGCCGAATCCATCGATTACAGGTGTGCCATTACTATCCAGATGCATATTGCCTACGAAAATATTGACAGTGTTGACGCCTTGTGGCACAGGATATTGAAAACTCGTCCAGTCCACTAGCCAGGTTGCAAGTTCAATACCTTCTGCCTGAAGGGCGGTCAGTGTAGGATTCCACACAGCGCCAGATGAGGCGGATGCGGTTGTCGAGTGGGAAGTAGCAGAGGAAGAAGAGGATGATACACTTGGAGGTGCGGAAGGGATCACTAGAGTAGCTGAAGAAGATGAGGAAGATGAAGATGCCGAAGCAGGTTCGCCTCCCATAGCATTGTTGAATGTACTTTGTATTTTTGCTGTGGTTGCAGAGCTGGCAGCTTTAAAGTCTGACAGGGTAGCAATAGGGTTATTGTAATTTGCGGTATAGATAGGGAAAAGCTCAAGTTTCAGTGCTTGGAGTGTGCTTCTTGCAACAAGGGCCGCTGGGGTTGATCGCGTGGCATAGGGCAACCCATCAATTGCGTGGATTTTTGCATCCACGTCTTGTGTACATGCAATGTATTGCTGATATATCTGATCAGCTTCCAGGCTTCTTCCGATTGCGGAAGAGATGGTTGAAGATGTTGTATTTGCCATATTTTTCTCCTTGATTAAAATATTTTTTATTAAAAATATTATTATTTTTCTGTTTTGTGGCTAAAATTTATAATAGAATAATATCGTAATATTTGTTTTTTGTCTACTATGATTGCAATATTTCTACTAAATTCTTATATCGGGATTTTTGATTGTTCCCCTGGTCTTCAATGTCGCTTCGCGGCATGAAGACCGGGGTATTGAATATGGAATTTATTGATTGTTCCCCAGGTTTCAGATGTCGCTTACGCGAACACTGAAACCTGGGTAGTCGGGCACGGGCACGGGCACGGGCACGGAAATTCGGAATAATAGATGAACCCGTTGGCCGAGCGGACGCTCACGCGCCGCTCGGCCCGGAATCGGAATAATTGTTTGTTCCCTCGTTCTTCATGCCGCTCCGCGGCATGAAGAACGAGGGCATAGTTATTTTCTTCCTTCTTGTTTCGCTTTTTGCGTTGACATGCTTGCACCCCAAGTAATTCCCTGGCGCAGCTCTCGAAGCTCTTTAATGATTGATTCGGTATTTTTTGTCCTAGTAGGTGTTGCTGGTATAAGCAAAGCAATTGGGTTGCCACGATGTGTAATAGTTATGCTGTTGCCATGCGAAACCGACTTTAAAAGACGAGGTAAATGTGTTTTTGCCTCATATGCCCCAACTATTTTTTTCATAGCTCTCTCCTTGTAAACCAGTCTATCAACTAGTCGATTTATTATCAAATTTAGAAGTTGACACCATTGCACCTACCTGATATGACATACAATAAAACTAAAGTCGTGGTGTTTTATGTCTGAGAAAAAATCGATTACGATCCTCCATGAGGGCAAAAAGTATGGAGTCAGCTGGTACAGTGGTACTGATGATAAAGCCATAGAGATGGCATGTAGGCGGGCCCTCAGCCTGAGCGATGATGCGCCGCTTTGCTTGGTTGATGAAGAAAATAATACGATTGCTATTAGTGATGCAATTCCAAGTGGGCTGCAACTTAGCCTTGGAACCAAACCTGCTATCCACCTTATTGAGCCTCCTGGGCCTTCTCTTGCGGCTCTGCAACAGGCGAAGATGGTGCATGCGTGTACTGACGAGCGTCTTCCAGTCATCGAAAAACTTGTTGAGAAGTTTGGGAGTATGGTTTTACTGCCACTTCCATCGGGCCGTATGTTCATCTGTAGTGATGCGGATGTGCTGCAGAATATGCTAGAGCGTCCTGACGATTTTCAAAAAGTCATTCCTCCGTCAAATATAGGGCTTGGGAATTTGCGGCAAACCTCAGGCGGTGGTTTGTTTACTTCTTCTGATAGCGAAGAGCGGTGGCAAATAGCGCATCGTATTTTACTCCCTGGCTTTGGAGTACAAGCGATTCGTGACTATTATACCAGGATGCTTAGCGTCGCAGATGAGCTTATAGCACATATCGATGCTATGCCAAAAGATACTCATTTTTCCCTTCCTGATTGGATGACGAGGATGACTTTCGAAGCTATTGGCTATGCTGGGTTTTCAACGCGCTTTCATTGTATGGACAGCCCGCAGCTTCCAGCCTTTGTGCAAGCGATGGTGACTTCACTTACTGATGCCATGCATGCAAGCCAGCACTCGCCAGATGATCCTGCGTATGCTGAAGAGCGAAAAAAGCGACAAGCGGCCGATGCACTCATGCGCGATAGCTGCATGGCACTTATTCAAGAGCGCAAGGATAAGATTGCAAAAGGGGAGGCTCTGCCACAAGACCTCTTGCAGCTTATGCTGACAGCAACAGATCATGTTACGGGGAAAAAGCTTCCTGAGGACAACATCTGCAGCCAGCTCATCACCTTCCTCATTGCAGGCCATGAAACCACGAGTGGGCTGCTTTCCTATACGATATATTACCTGATGACGAATCCAGATATTGAAGCGCGCCTTATAGAAGAGGTGGACAGCGTCCTTGGCCGCGATTATAGTTATTCTCCCTCTTATGAGGATTTGGACAAGTTGCAGTACACCCTACGCTGTCTTAAAGAGGCACTTCGATTAAATCCTACTGCTCCAGGATTTTCAAAAACAGCCATGAAAGACACGGTAGTTGCTAACAAATATGCCCTGAAACAAGGCGACAGAGTCACATTCTTTTTGCCAGCCTTACATAAAAATCCTGCCTATTGGACCAATCCAGATGTTTTTGATCCCGATCGCTTTCTGCCTGAAGCTGTGGAAAAACGCCATCCCGATGCCTACCACCCTTTTGGCGCAGGTATTCGAAGCTGCATAGGCTTTCAGTTTGCCCTCAAAGAGGCAACCATGGTGCTCGCACGCCTTTATCAGCGCTATCGCTTCCATTTGTATGATAAAAATTACACCTTGCATAATATTGAAATGCTCACTGTAAAGCCAAAAGATCTGGAAGTGACTGTTGAGAAAAGGCCTGAGGAAAAGGGCAAATTGCCTGTGAAAGAAAGTACGATCGAAAAATGTACTACTCGAGAAGTGCAAGAGGGTGCTCCGCCACTTCTTTTTTTGTATGGCTCTAACATGGGAACATGTCAAGGCATTGCGCAGCAGCTTGCCCAGCATGCGCAAGCCAAGGGATATCGACCTCTTGTGCGTGAACTCAATGCCCAGGTGGATAAGCCATGGGAGAGCCATTTTGTGGTGATTGTGACATCGACCTATAATGGCACTCCTCCGGATAATGCGGCGTCATTTAGTAAGTGGTTACAGAATGCGAGTGGGACCCCTTTTTCTTCTCTCAAGTATACTGTGCTTGGGGTGGGTAATAAACAATGGCATGCCACCTTCCAAAAATTTCCCCATTTTGTTGATGCTCGTATGGAGGCGCTTGGTGCTAAGCGCTTTTATCAAATGGGTATTGTGGATGTCGATAGCGATTATGATCACACCATAGAAGAGTGGGCAAAAGCTGCCTGGCAAGAGGCTCTCAAGCTCTTACCACCTGCGCCTACGGGCTCTAAAGAAGAGCATATTACGGCCCTTTCGTATGCTGTAGAGGTGGTCAACTTCGCAGGTGGAAGGCCTCCTAAAATTCCATTAACAGCGCTCGATCAGCAAGCACAAAAAATGAGCGTTACGGTGAATCAGGAGCTTCTTACAAAACAAGCACAGCGCTCGACACGTCATATTGAAATACAGCTTGCAGACAAGGTGAGCTATCGTGCTGGCGATCATTTTGGAGTGCTTCCTGAGAATGCGAAAGAAGTTGTAGAACAGGCAGCAAAGCTTTGTAATGTACGCCTGAGCGATGTAGTCATCATAAAAAGCCTGTCGGAAGTTCCTCAAACAGAAAAACTGCCTATTGGCATTCCACTTACAGTAAATGATTTGCTTACTGGCTATGTAGATCTTGCCGGCCCTGTCACACGCCAAGAGCTGCGGCTTTTGGCAGCACACTGTCCCTGCCCGCCAGAGAAAAAAGCACTTGGCGCACTTGCAGAGGCTAAGTTCACTGATGAGGTTTTTACAAAAGAGCGCACCTTCCTTGACATATGCGATCAGTTTCGCTCTGTAAGCTGCACTCTCGATTTGCTTCTCTCGGCTCGTCCGGCCTTAAAGCCTCGCTATTATTCCATATCTTCGTCGCCCCTTGTACTTGGCAGTAACTGCTCTATTACCGTGGGTGTCAAGGAATATTCTACCTCTGACAACAAAGTGCGCATGGGGGTATGCAGCCATTATTTGGCAGGATTACAACCAAGCGATTCTCTCTACTGCTTTGTCAAAGATACGATGAGCCATTTTAGGCTTCCAGATGATCCGCAGCAAGATGTGATTTTAATTGGTCCAGGAACTGGTCTTGCGCCCCTTCGAGGCTTTTTACAAGAGAGAAACAAGCAAAAGCAGCAAGGCATGAAGATTGGCAGACAACTTCTCTTCTTTGGCTGTAGGCATCCTGATCAAGATTATATATATCGCAAGGAACTGGAAGAGTATAAGACGAATGGGCTTCTTCAAGGGCTCTTCGTTGCCTTTTCTCGCCTTGATGGCCAGCCAAAGTGCTATGTCCAAGATCTTTTACGAGCTGAAGGGTCTCTGGTCTGGGAATATGTGCAAAATAATGCCCGTATTCTTGTATGCGGTGAGGGCAAGCACATGGCTCCTTCCGTGCGAGATGCGCTTAAAGAGGTTTATCAGAAAGAGGGTAAGCTCACGCAAGAAGAGGCAGCGCGTCTTTTCGAGCAAAAACAGGGCGCATATCTTTACGTGGAGGATGTGTGGGGGTAGTAAAATAGTGCATCATGTGTCATTTTCCTTCGGAAAATGACACATGATGCAAAAAAATTCTATAGATCAATCCATAATAAATCTGAAATCCATGCAGTAACTTCGCGCAGCAAAGAGTGGTTTTTAAGATACCCCATCCGTTTGATAAGCCTCTCTTTACTGATGCATCGAATTTGCTCACATACTATGAAACTGGTGCATGGAATATTTGCATCATGAGGCTCTATCCTTATATGTGTGGGGATTCCTTTTTCTTTACTCGTGAGGGGAACGATAATCAAAAGGCCGGAAGGGCCATGATTCATGGCGTTACACGAGATGATTAAACCTGGTCGCATTTTTTTTCCTATTTCAGTACCTATAACAGGATCAGGATTGAATAACCAGATTTCACCTTGATGTGGATTATTCTTCTTCAAAACCATCTCCCAAAGTACCTTCAAGGACAGTGCGCTCTTGTATTTCCTCTTCCCAGATATCTGACTGTGAGCGCAGATGAGCAAAACTGTCATTAAAATGACGCATCCGCTCGTAATGCCTATATGATTCTAGTGCTGACTCGATAACTTCTACTTTATTCAACCCAGTCAGTTTGATCATTTCTTGGATAATAGAATCACTCTTTTGTGATATGCGAACTGTTTGTGCCATATAGCTACCTCATCGTATAGCTTAAGTATACAATATCGTATACATATTTGCAACCTCATCAAAACTAGTTCAATTTTCAATGAGGTGCTTGCAAAATTCCGTTGGAGACAAAATTTGATGATTTTGGCGATGGGGAAAACCTTTTGCAAATCCACCGAAGTGGCCTGAAAGGCCACAACATGTATAGCCCAGGGCCACCGTTGCTATTCCCGTTCTTCTCGGCATGCGCCAATGTGTGTAATCCCAGGTTGTGCGCCTACTATTTCTGTGGATAGTGATGACAGTTGCGCTGTTCTGCAGAATTTGATATAATGAAGCCCGCGGGATAAACATGATTTTGTGCGTGTTCCGCGGATTATAAAAAAATAAAAGCCGCGCTTGCGCCACAAAATGATGTGGCTTCCGCGGTCTTTATTTTTCTGAAAGCCGCGGGATAACACAAGTGAAGAATACAATGAGTGAAAAAAATACTTCAGGATATATTATAGGACGTTCTCGGGAGCAAAAATTGCTGCGAGAGCTCACTGCGTCGAAGAAGGCAGAATTTATTGCCGTCTATGGCAGGCGCCGGGTAGGAAAAACATATCTCATTAAAAACCTCATGAGTACGCTGCCGTGCGTATTTTTCCATGTTACGGGACTACAAAAAGGCTCTTTGCAAGATCAGCTTGAGGAATTCGCAAAACAGATAGGCCAGACGTTTTACCAAAGTCCTTCCATTATTCCGCAAACCCAATGGAAAAATGCCTTTGAGGACTTGACTCAAGCCATTAATAAAATACCAAAAGAAAAAACGGTTGTGCTTTTTTTTGATGAATTTCCTTGGATGGCAACACCACGTTCTAAGCTACTTATGGCACTTGAATTGTATTGGAATCGTTATTGGGTATTCGATAAACGCATCAAGCTCATCATCTGTGGATCTGCTACTTCGTGGATTATCGATAATATTATTAATAATAAAGGAGGGCTCCATAATAGAGTGACTCGTACCATACATCTTAAGCCTTTTTCGCTGCATGAAACGGAGAGTTTTTTAAAAGAACATACAATCAAACTCAATCGGCGGCAAATTCTTGATCTGTACACGGTGTTGGGTGGGGTGCCGCTTTATTGGTCCTATGTCAGAAAAGGTTGCTCGGCACACGAGTGTATTGATGAGCTATGTTTTCGAAGCAATGGTCCTTTGGTAAAGGAGTTTGAACGGTTATTTGAATCGCTATTTGAAGATCCCAAGCCCTACACCGATCTCATTCGAATTATTGCCAAGCACCGTTATGGAGTCGGTCAGTCAGAACTCATTCAGCTCTCTAAACTTCCTGATGGTGGTGGAACGGTCCAAAGACTGCACCAACTCGAAGAAGCAGGATTTATTACAAGCCTTGTGCCTTATGGACATAAAGATAGAGGAATATACTATGTGGTTGATGATGAGTATAGCCTTTTTTACCTACGGTGGATTGAACCCAATCTGAAGACTATTGCAAAAAAGGCGATGCGTGCTGGATTTTGGATGCAGCAAACAGGACAGCCAGCATGGAAAGTCTGGGCAGGCCTGGCATTTGAAGCCATTTGCTACAAGCATATCGATCAGATACAAAATAGCCTCCATATCAATGCTGGAGCAACTATTGGCACATGGCGTTATATCCCAAAAGTCAAAACTGATGAGGAAGGCACACAGATAGATCTTCTGTTTGACCGACTCGATGGTGCCATTACCTTATGTGAAATTAAGTGCTCTGGGCAGCCTTTTGCCATTGACAAATCGTATGCACAAGAACTTCAAAAGAAAATGGAAATTTTTCGTAAACACACACGTACTAAAAAGCAGCTTTTTCTTG
>Ga0207126_1041_pt1 | contig 29862 bp, 25 predicted proteins | sample Alteio_BWMinHeat_20_FD_153586 | JGI IMG/M metagenome (GOLD analysis project Ga0207126, IMG submission 153586) | Enriched cells from forest soil in Barre Woods Harvard Forest LTER site, Petersham, Massachusetts, United States -... | ecosystem: Environmental > Terrestrial > Soil > Temperate forest >...
ATTAGAAATATTGATATTGCAAAAATCATGCAAACTGGACTACTTCCGTCGCATGTTTTATCGCCAGATCCTATACAAGATTTACGCGCCTATGTCGCAGATTATCTGAAAGAAGAAATTGCTGCAGATGCAGTGGTTCAGCATATTCCGAGCTTTGCAGAATTTCTCAATGTTGCATCAGTCACATCAGGCGAGATATTGAATTATGCCAATGTTGCCCGGGAAACAGGTGTAAGTGCCAAGATAGTTAGAAATTATTTCCAGATTCTCGAAGATACCCTCTTAGGATTTCGTCTTCAACCATGGAAAAAAACAGCAGATCGCCGATTGGTTGAAAGTGAAAAATTTTATTTGTTTGATATAGGCGTAGCAAATTATCTTGCACGACAAAAACCGCAAATAGGCTCGCGTGAATTTGGAAAAGCATTTGAACGCTACATCATGATGGAATTGAAGGCATATCAGGCTTATCGTAACCCTGAATTGCCATTACATTACTGGCGTACGCATAACGGAATAGAGGTAGATTTTATATTAGGCGATATGGAGTGCGCCATTGAAATTAAAACATCATCGCGGGTGGATTTGCATGCAGCAAAAGCATTGCGTGTATTGCAGGAAAGTCATAAAACTAAAAAATCCATTATTGTTAGTTTTGAATCTGAACCCAAAATATTATTGAAAAATATAGAATGTCTACCATGGAAACTATTTCTGGAATTACTATGGGCTGATGAATTGCTGAAATAAGGGTGTGTCTCAATCAGGCGGGGCCTTTCTAAAACTCTTAACCACTTTCCCCGTCTTATTATCAACAATTTCACCATTAAAATTACCAAACTTTCCCTGGGCCTTGCTTAGCATCCAATTATACAGCGCATCGATATCATCACCACTTTCATGATCGACTTCACCTTCATCAAAATAAATTCGCGCTGTATAGTGGGCTGTCATAATGACACTCTCATTTATTCGAGTGAGATACCCTTATTATATCGCAAAATAAGAGGCTAAAAGTTAGGTGTTATAAGGTTTCATCCAAGACAGGCTTAATGGTTTTAAGAATCTGTCTAATAATCATTGGATTAGAAGCGACCACATGGCCCGTTTTGAGATAATCTTCACTGCCATATAAATCAGAGACGACACCGCCTGCCTCTTTAATCAATAAGATACCCGCTGCGATATCCCAGAGTTTGAGACCCATTTCCCAAAAGCCATCCAAGCGTCCACAGGCCACATAGGCAAGATCAAGGGTGGCAGCCCCAGCCCGGCGAATATCGCCGCAAATGGGCAATATGGATTGGAGGATATGGCTGGGCAGGGGGCTGTCCTTGTCTGTATGGCGATAGGCAAAGCCTGTTCCTATAAGACATTCTTCCAAGCGCTTTCGCTGGCCAACTCGAATACGACGTTGATTGAGATAGGCTCCCTTGCCTCGGCTTGCCGTAAAAAGTTCTTGATGAATGGGGTCGTAGATCACGCCATGTTCGATTTTATTTTTATGCAAGACAGCAATGGAGACGGCAAAATAGGGAAAGCCATGAATAAAATTCCGAGTGCCATCAATGGGATCAATGACCCATTGATAATCACTGTCACCTTTTTGTTCGCCGCTTTCTTCTCCCAAAATAGAGTGAGAAGGATAAGCCCTGTGAATAATCGCAATGATTTCTTGCTCGACACGTTGATCCGTTTCAGTCACAAAATCATTAGGTTTTTTTTCACTAATTTTGACGGTATCCATGCGTTGCATGGCTCTGATAATCAGTTTTCCCGCAGCAAGAGCGGCTTCAATAGCAATGTTCGCAATGGGTTCGCGCATATGATTTAAAATTTATCAGTTATTATAGTTGAGTAGTGGCAGCAATCATAAAACGAATAGGGAGACTAAGCTAGCAATATTACGTGGAGACAGGATAAGCTATCGCCATGTTAGATCGCATCCGTATTGTCTTAGTTAACACTTCTCATCCCGGTAACATCGGTGCTGCTGCACGCGCGATGAAAACCATGGGTCTAAGCGAATTATATCTCGTTGCACCAGAAAAATTTCCCCACGCAAAAGCGCTAGAAATGGCGGTTAATGCCACAGAATTATTAGAGCAAGCAGTTATTGTCGATAACCTAGCAGAAGCATTGACGGCTTGTACTTTTGTAGTCGGAACGAGTGCGCGCACACGCACGATTCCCTGGCCTGTTTGCACGCCGCGAGAAATGGCGGATCGAGTTAAACAAGAACCGTCAAATGCTCACACGGCTATCATCTTTGGGCGAGAGCAATCGGGATTGACCAATGAGGAATTGCAGCATTGTCATTTGCATATTCAAATCCCTGCTAATCCAGAGTATAGCTCTCTCAATTTAGCGCAAGCAGTGCAAGTTGTGGCTTATGAATTACGTTTGGCCAGCTTGGATTCTTCACCTATCAAGGAAGAATGGGATTATCGCCTAGCAACGGCAGATGAAATGGAAAAATTCTTTCAGCATTTACAAGAACTCCTCATTCAAGTGGATTTTTTGAAAATGTCGGCGCCACGCAAACTAATGACACGCTTGCGCCGTTTATTTTTTCGCGCACGTCCTGATGTGATGGAAATGAATATTTTGCGTGGTATGCTAACAGCAGTGCAGGATAACTTGAAGTAAAATGAAAGTAAGTGGTAATGGCGTCAACTTAGTAGAAGCGTTTGTTGATGTGAAGGTATTCGTCGTTGCGAGGAGTGCTTTTTACGACGAAGCAATCCAGGCTCCGACTTTTATATAAAAAAGCAATATTTTATAAAAAGTCGGAGCCTGGATTGCTTCGTCGTAAAAAGCACTCCTCGCAACGACGAAAGCTTTCGTAATGACGAATACCTTCACAACGACGAATGCTTTTATAAGAAGGAAACGGGTTGTTGCAGATGAAACGGATGCTATTTTACTCGAGTCTTGTTTTTATTTATGTGACTGCCAGTCTTTTGCAGTCAAGTTATCTTTTACATCAAGATGTTTCCTCTTTCACCGAATGGGCAGCACGCTTATTAGAGCACGGCTCTTACGCGAATAATTTTTTTGAAACCAATCCACCGCTTATCATTTACTTATCCATTCCTCCTGTATTATTTGCAAAATATTTTTCTATCAACATGGTGATGGCCACACGATTTTATATTTTTTCCTTGGCCTCACTGTCATTATTCATTTGCTATCATTTAAGCCGGCCTATTTTTTCGTCGCAAGATAATTTATTGAGGCAAGTATTTTTGCTTGTATTAGCCTTTGTATTTTTAATTTTACCCCTGCCCTCATTTGGTCAGCGCGAACATTTAGTCGTATTCTTGAGTATGCCCTATGTCTTAATGCTGGCAGCAAGAATGCAAGGCTATTCGAATTTCGCATTAGCCATTTTGATAGGCATCATGGCAGGTTTTGCCTTTGCGTTTAAACCTTTTTTTTTAGTAACACCGCTTTTAATCGAATTATACTATGCATATTGCAAGCGCAGTATCTTTGCTTGCCTTCGTGTTGAAACGGTGACCATGGCAATTTGTATCGTCATTTATTTGATTATCATGCTGCTATTTCATCCCGATTATTTCACTGTGATTATACCTTTTATTTATCGTTATTATTATGCGGGCATCTCACAACCTCTCACATTGATGATGCTTTTTCCGCCCAGTTTACTTTGCTGGACTGTGCTTGTGTATTATTTTACACAGGCTGCAAAAATAAAATATACCTGCCTAACTAGCCTACTATTTATTGAATTTCTTAGTTTTTTGATTGCTTATCTTTGCGGGCGAACTGTTTGGTACTATCATGTATTACCTGTGTATTCACTTGCTATCATTTTATTTTCTTATTTGTGGATGGAACAAATCTATCGTGCCGATACAACACGACATGATTATTTATATCAAGCTATCTGTGCCTTATTGCTGTGTTATAGCATGATGACTTGCTATTTTTATTGGTATGTTCCACCCTTATTAATACTCGCAAGCTGTGTATCTATTTTTTATTTGCTTATCTTTATTGCTGTCTACTTCATGAAATGGAAAAAACTAAGTTGCATGCTGACCCTGACCTTGGGCCTGATGTTTTCCATTATTCCCTTGTTTTTTTCAATTACTTTGCATCAACAAGCTGTCGTATTAAAAAAAGCAACCATACCCATGCTTGATTTTCTATCAACTCATGCAAAAAATAAATCTGTTTACTATCTTTCTACTAATGCCTTGTATGCTCGTCCCTTAGTTGACATGGCACATGCAAAATCTGCTTCACGTTTTCCTTTTTTATGGATGCTGCCAGGAATGACTGCTAAAACGCAGACAAATACTTCGCAATTAAATCAAGATAAAGCCTTATTAGCCGAGATGATTTGCAATGATATAAAAAATAATGAGCCCGCCTATATTTTTGTAGATATTAGTAAGGATCAAATTGGTATCAGTAAGCCAATTAATTATATGACTTATTTTGGCGGCTATGCTTGCTTTCAACAAACATGGAAAAATTATCGCTTTCAATCGACTATCAATATAGCGGCTATGCTATCATTTTATCCACAAGTGACATATCAAATATATGAAAGGAAGATCAATCATGACGGATCATAATGTGGTGGTGATTGGCGCAGGGCCTGCAGGCTTGACAGCAGGATATTTACTCGCAAAAGAAAATATTCCAGTGACGATTTTAGAATCTGATCCGACTTATGTTGGCGGCATTGCGCGTACTGTGACTTACAAAAATTATTGTTTTGATATCGGCGGTCATCGCTTTTTTTCTAAGTCAAAAGAAGTAGAAGATTTTTGGTCGGAAATTTTACCTGATGATATGCTATCGCGTCCGCGTTCATCGCGTATCTTTTATAACAATCAATTTTTTTCCTATCCCTTAAAATTTTTTGAAGTATTAACTAAATTAGGATTGATTGAATCGATTGCCTGCTGTCTATCCTATGTAAAAGTACGTCTTTTTCCTATCAAACATCCTCGCTCCTTTGCTGATTGGGTGACGAATCATTTTGGCAAACGTCTATTCAATATTTTTTTTAAAACCTATACAGAAAAAGTGTGGGGTATGTCTTGTGACACTATTTCAGCTGATTGGGCGGCGCAACGTATTAAAGGTCTGTCTTTGTTAACGGCAGTTATTAATGCTATTCGTCCCAAACCTAGGAAAAATAAAATCATCAAAACCTTGATCGATTCATTTCGTTATCCGCGAAAAGGCCCTGGCATGTTATGGGAAGCCTGCGCGCAAAAAATTCGTACGCTTGGTGGTCGAGTGGAAAATGGACGAACCGTCATTCGTTGTGAATATAAGGCAGATGAAGGTAAATGGCATACCTATTATCGTGATCAAGCAGGCAAAATAGAACTGATAACTTCAAAACATGTGATTTCATCATCGCCATTAAGAGAATTAGTTAATGACACTCTTTCACCAACTCCAACTGTTCAAGCCGCTGCTTCACAGCTTAAATATCGCGATTTTTTAATTGTGATTGTTATTTTAAAAGATCGAAATTTATTTACTGATAATTGGATTTATATTCATGATCCCGCTGTCGATGTGGCCCGCATACAAAATTTTAAATCGTGGTCACCTGACATGGTCCCTGATGCTGGCATGGCTTGCTATGGCATGGAATATTTTTGTTTTGAACAAGATGGCTTATGGGATAGCAGTGATCATGATTTATTAATGAAGGCGAAAAATGAATTAGTCAAAATTGGTTTGGCAGAAATGGATGATGTTGTCGATGGCTGTGTCATTCGTCAAGTCAAGGCTTATCCTGTTTATGATGCTGATTACAAAGCGCATGTGAAATCAATTCGTGATGAACTTGAAAAATCCTATCCTGGCCTACATTTAATTGGCAGAAATGGTATGCATAAATACAATAATCAAGATCATGCTATGATGACGGCCATGCTGACAGTGAAAAATATTTTAGCTGATAAAAAAATATATGATGTATGGAATGTGAATGAAGATGCAGAATATCATGAATCAGGTTATGCTGCGGCAGTTTCAACCTCTGGATTAAGAAGTGTACCCAATGCAATCTCCTAATATGTATTTTGATTATGCAGCAACGACGCCGGTTGATCCACGTGTCGCAGAAAAAATGTGGGGTTATTTAACGTCGACTGGCGTATTTGGTAATCCTTCCTCCTTGCATGCCTATGGTGTGGCGGCCAGAAATGCAGTGGAAGAGGCACGAGCGCAAGTGGCAGCCCTCATTCATGCCGATCCCAGTGAAATCATTTGGACTTCTGGTGCAACGGAAGCGGATAATTTGGCGATTAAGGGTGCAGCGGAATTGCATCAGCGCAAGGGCAGGCATATTGTCACTTTGCAAACGGAACATAAAGCAGTCTTAGATAGTTGTCACTACTTGGAAAAAAATGGCTATCAAGTTACGTATTTGCAGCCAGGTGAAAATGGCGTGTTGGATATTGATGTTTTTAAAGCAGCCCTGCGTGAAGATACAATTCTGGCTTCCATTATGCATGTTAATAATGAAACAGGCGTGATGCAAAATCTTGCTGCGATTGCAAATGAAACAAGTAGACGCGGAATTTTATTACATGTTGATGCTGCACAAAGCGGCGGCAAGACGAGCATTGATGTCAGTCAAATACCCATTGATTTACTCTCACTGAGCGCACATAAAATGTATGGCCCCAAGGGCATGGGTGCCTTGTATTTAAGAAAAAAACCACGTGTGCGAGTGATGCCGCTCATTCATGGCGGCGGACATGAACAAGGCATGCGTTCGGGTACTTTGCCCACGCATCAAATTGTCGGCATGGGTGAAGCCTGTCAATTAGCGCTCACTTGCATGCGAGAAGACAATCAACGCATCGATGAATTTCGCCAACAGTTATTAAGTGGTTTGAGTCAAATTCGCAATTTGCGTTTCAATGGTGATCTTGCGAAATCAGTTCCGCATATTGTCAATTTAAGTTTTGTCGGCATGTTGGGTGCAGCTATTTTAGCTGATTTACCTTATATCGCAGCATCAACGGGATCGGCTTGTCAAGCCCAGGGTGGAGATGCTTCCTATGTGCTGCGTGCAATGGGCTTGTCGAGTGAGGAAGCGCAGGGAGCGATACGGTTTTCATTTGGGCGGTTTACGACGGGGGATGAGGTGAATATTTTAGTCGAAGCTATGCAGAAGTTGTTTGGTATTGGCGATGGATCGCGCGGGATATGAAGGAAAGCATTCAAATTTAATAAAAGCGTTCAGTAAGGAAGCCTTCCCCCACCGGGGGAAGGTGCCAAAGGCGGATGGGGGAATATTAATATTGCATTTTTATTCCCCCATCCGCCCGTTGGGCACCTTCCCCCGGTGGGGGAAGGCTTCCTTACTGAACGCTTTATTAAATTTGAAAACTTCCCATCATATCTCACATGATCAACTACTGATACTGCGGCTTAGTCGCAAGATAAATAATATGCCGATTATTTTCCAAGGCTTGAATACCATCTGGTTTGATATAATTCATTCCTATTCGCAATACTTGCAAAGTTTTTGTATTTGCCAAAGCAAAAGCACCTTCATCATGAATATTATTCAATGTTAAATCCAATTCAGTCAGAGAATGATTAGCTGTCAATGCAATCACGCCCTCATCATTAATATTAGCATCCATTATCCACAGTGTTTTTAGGCTAGTATTATTTGCAAAGGCTTGTACCTCAGCCACATTCATTTGTGCTTGCATGATGCCTAGTAAGGAAAGGCTGTTATTATTCGCAAGCGCTTGAAATCCGCTGGCACTCAGGTTTTCAGCGCTGATAATTAATTTTGTTAAATGATGATTTCGAGCCAGTGCAATCGCACCCGCATCACTCATGCCGACATAAGTCATTTCTAATTTTCTAATATGCGAACTGCGAGCGAATGCAATAACACCTTCATCTTTAAGTGAGGCATGACCGCTGATATCTAAACTTTCTAAATGAGGAAGTTGTGCGAGTGCCTGCGCGCCGATGACGCTAATATCTTGCAAGGGAATAATAAGTTCACGCAAGTGTTTCAAGTTTGCCAAAGCAAGCGCTCCTTCATCACCAATATGATTGAAGTTTTTCCCATTTTTTGCTGTGTAAGCACCAATAGATAAATGTTCAAGTGTCTGCATGTGTGCAATGGCCCTTGCACCTTCTGCTGTTAATCTATTTGAGCCTATCGATAAATTTATTAAATGATTATTTTTGGATAGCGTAATAGCGCCTTCATCATAAATCATGTTTTCCGCTAAATTAAGCGAATTAATATCGGGATGATTTTCGAGATAGGATAATATAAAGGGCATGTCTGTTGAGCTAAGCTGGCAAGAAGATAAATTCAATTCATTCTTATTAATGCGTTGATCTATCGTATCTAGGCAAGGATTGGCTGCAGAAATTTGGCTGGCGAATAGTGTGATTAGCAAACATAAAATGGAAATTTTTTTCATGAGATGTCCTTTTGGATCAGATGGCGGTTGTTGAACAGATATTTGTTGTTTTTGTTGGTATAGAATCGTTTGTCGTTGATGCAGTCTGTCATTCCCGCCTACGCGGGAATGACAGACTGCATCAACGACAAACGATTCTATATCTTCACGCAATTTATTTCTTTTTTGGCGATGGCGATCTTTTTCTTGTTGCAATGGATACTTCACCCAGTATTAAATTTGCTTTATTAGCATCAGTATAAAAACTTGATTTTTGTATGTTTTTATATATCCCGTTTAAGACACCTTTTTTAAGCTCATTAACTTGATTTGGCGCTATTCTCACAGTTTTTCCGTCCAACCATTTTTTCAAGTTTTTTGCCGCTTCTAATGCCGGATCATTCCCAGCGCCAAATAAGCGTGATCCGCTATGTTCTTCAAGAATGCTGATGTGTTTATTCAATGCAATATGAATATTTTTCATTTCATCATTTGTAATATCAGTTTCACTAATTGATAAGGCATCGTATAATTTTATTTGATTTTCTCTATCAAGATCAACCTTATCGATAACGGCAAACAATTGTTCCTTATTTATTCTGCCCAGTACTTCTCTTTCATTATCTATCAAGTAGCTTATTAATTTTCCTACATGCAATTTAAAATCTGAAGATTGAGAAATAGTAAAATAGGGATCGGTGATAGTTTTCATGATTTCAGTAATATTATCTTCTAAGCTGTTATTTACAAATGAAGAAAAAGAAATGGTGGAAGTAGTCTTTTGTGGTTTTTCTTTTATATCAGTTATTTCTTTTATTTGATGGATAAGTCTATATTGAGTTAATAAATTTTTGATAAGTGGATTTGATGAGCTCATTGCATTGTCGACACGAGCATCATGTTTTAATAAACTTTCAATAATTTTTATGTGAGTATCATTTTTTTCGTTTTCACCAATAGCCATACTTCTTTCTAATGCTAGAGCAAGAGCAGATAATGTTTCTTTTCGTTTAAAACGCTGATTAGGATAATCACGTGTAAACGATGCGTTCGACTCAGCGCCATATTCAAGAAGCGCATTAACTGCTTGCAAATTATTATCCTGAATTGCTTTATGTAGCAAAGTATAATTGCTCATCGAGCGAATATCACTTTGATTAGGTTTGAAATGATCCGCGCGATAAGGCAAACGAAAATTAATATCGGCTCCATTACTTATTAAAAATTGAATATTTTCATGATTAGCGGCAGACGCGGCAGCATAAAGTGGTGTTGCAGTTCCATCTCTAATTAATACAGAGGGAGGCATTTTAGGAGCGTAATTTATATCAAGTCCTTTATTTAGTAATGTTTTAATTATCTCAATATTTCCTGAAGCAGCTGCTACATGTAGAAGGCTAGATCCATAAGAGTCTACTGCATTCAAATCAGCCTTCGCATTAACTAACATATTAAATGCGTCAGAGTGAGCATTTTCCACGGCAAGAAAAATGGGAGTTTCACCATGAATATTCGTTCCATTAACATTCAATTTTTTTTTCAATAATGTTTCAATTGCTTCAATATTTCCTGAAGCAGCAGCCATATGTAGTAATCCAGATATATGACGGTCTCTTGCTGTTAAATCAGCACCAGCATCAATTAACATTTTGAATGCCTTAGAATGAGAAATAGAAATATTTTTTACCGTAAGAAAAATGGGAGTTTCTTTAAAGCGACCTTTTTTATTAATATCTAAACCTTTGTCCAATAATACTCTAATTGCCTCAATATGACCTGATTCAGCTGCTACATGTAATAAGCTGTCATCACTCAAGTTATGGAATTTTAATTCGACACCAGCATTAACCAAGGTATTAAATAAGTAGGGGCAAGCACTGTTGCGTGCCGCCAGAAAGATAGGGGTTTCACCCCTATAGGTGCCTCCTCCCCTATAGGGGCCTCCTCTCCCGGCCATTTTTGATAGGAGATAAGTTACTGTTTCAAGGTCTTTATCTTTATCAGGCGGTATGTTATTAGACATCATTGCTACATGCAGTGGCGATGGCATATCAGACTCTAGACGAATTTCTACATTATATTTTTTTTCTTCGACTAATTCTCGAATTATCGCTAAAGGCTGCTTACATAGTATTGCCCAATGAAGGAGAGTACCAAGCTTATCGTCAGTTGTGTCAATAGGTAGTGGTGGGCCAAGTTTTTCAAGTGCAAGTTCATAGAAAAAATCAAGCATCTCTTGATTGGGTGCCCAAGAGGCAAGTGTCCTATTGCCTTTAGTGACAATATCCATGAGATCTTCAAATTTGAACGTGCCAAGTTCTAAAAGATTTTTTAACTCATCGACTTTGCCTTCTTTTACAAATAAGACTAATTCTCTTTGTTCCTTTGTTAATTTTTTGTATTCGTCATTATATGCCTTTCTATATGTTTGATACCAATTGTCACTTTGCGTAATTCCAAGATGAGGAAAATGTAAGGCAAATTTCTTTTCCCACATGGGTTGCCATATCTGATCAATCATTTTCTTAAATGCTTTGCTTATACTACGATTGCGATTGATTTCTTGCGCAGTAAGTTGGTCTAAAATGTTAAATAATATTTCAGGCGGCAGGAGGCTAAAGTCACCAAGGGAATTGTTTTCAAACATATTCGCTTCTCCTTCGTTTTTATTTGTATTTAACTGTAATTATAGCATAGGATCACTTTTAGCGGTAAATAATGAATATAAACAATAAAGAATATAAACAATAAAGAATAGATTACTATCATCCCTGCGGCGGCAAAAACGCCATGCCAACTAGCGCCGGTGCCAATTGATGTGTATTTCTATGATAGGGAAGGGCCAAGACTTGCATGTGTTCTAAGCGAGGATATTTTTGCTTGATTTCTGCGGGTAAGTCATCTCTTCCCGTGATGTCCCAAACAAAAACAGCGCCATTTTCTTGCATTTTATTTTCTTTGATCCAAAAAGAAATGTGCTTATTCCAATCGATATAAACAGCGGGATGATCGCTAGAATAAAATGAAATATTACCACTGGTCCAACGTGATCCTGCAACATAATTTAATTTTCTGTGATAAGTATTGTGCCATTCCTGTGTGATTGTTTGAGCTAATTCTCGCCCTGGGAAATTAGCGCTTGAGGTATCAGATGAATCAACTAATGAAATAATATAGCCTGTGAGTAAGGTGGCCATAAAAAGAAAAATGACAGTGATGAAGCTGTATAGTTTGGCAAAGGAGAGACGTGGTTGAATGAAGCTAAGTAAGATCAATCCCCATAAAGAAACGAGTGGCATGCCCCAGCCCGCGCGTAATTTAATGCCTGAAATAAGTGATAAAAGCAGGGTTAGCAGAAAGGGGCCCAGGCCAGTGTAGAGTAAAAATGATTTGTCAAAGGAAGTGACAGCAATTTTATTTTCGGTCACTAAGGGTTTTTTTCCAATGAATAAAACAGCGAAAAACAGCAGTGCGGGTATTAGTACTTGCAATTGCTGCCAGGCAAATTGGGCTGGAAAAAATAGATGATTGAACCAAGTCGGTACAGCATTGGTGCGCTTCACTACATACATGACCGTAATAAAGTCATGAGAAAATAACCAAAGCATATGCGGTAAAATGATGGCCGTAAAAATAACGAGAGCAAAATAGGGCGGCCAAGTTTTTAATTGCCTTCTGTTTTCAGCGCGAGAAAATAAAAAAAGTGTCATGGCGGCTAGTAAGGCGGCCGTGTAGTATTTTGTCATCATGCCAAGCGCTGCAAAGATAGCCGTGCCAATCCAATATAAATAATGTGAACGTGAAGAAGGTGGTACTTTTAACGCGCGATAAAAGAAATATAAAGTGAACGCCCATAGACCGAGTTCCAGTGTGTTATCGTTAAAATCAATGGCATGAAAATTATAATACTGCACACCTTCAAGTAGTAAAACAGCGATGAGTGAATAAGCAGGTGAAAGTATTTTTTTTCCTAATTGCCACACCGACCAAAAACAAGCAGCGACAGAAATTTGACTGAATAAATAAACCAGCCATCCCGATGTTGGGCTGAGATAGACAGCAAATGCCGTTAACCATGCATTCATAAAGGGATTTTTATCATAGCCCCATTCTAATTGATGTCCCCAAGTCGTTCCTTCCATCGCGTCTAAAGGTAAATTATAGCGAATGAGCGCAGGCACAAGCGTCCAAGCAATTAAGTGGGCTGTGATGAAAATAGTGAGCCAGCGGGTGTAGGGAAAATCTTTAGGTATCATATGTATTGTAGGTAGATTGGGTGAAGCGTCATTAGACAATATTTGCGGGAAAAAGGCAACCGGTCTGCTTAAAGCGAGTATACTTAAAAGATGATAACGAGAAAGAGGAGGGATTTTCAATGCCAATCAAAAAATTGAAAGAGTTCCTTGAAAATCAGCATGTTAAATATACGTCGATGACTCATTCACCCGCTTTCACTTCGCAGGAAATTGCGGCTGCTGCCCACGTATCAGGAAAGGAATTAGCTAAGACTGTGATTGTTAAAATGGATAATCATTTTGCCATGGTGGTTGTGCAGGCAAATGATCAAGTTAATTTTGCTAAATTGGAAGCGGCAGTGGGTAATACGCATATTGATCTTGCGGCAGAATCAGAATTTAAGGATAAATTCTCTGAATGCGAAGTGGGTGCCATGCCGCCATTTGGCAATTTGTATGATATGCCTGTTTTTGTCTCTTCAGAATTGAGCGAGCAAAATAATATTATATTTAATGCAGGTTCACATTCTGAATTGATGCAATTGCCATTTCGTGAGTTTGCGCGTTTGGTGAAGCCCAAGGTTGTGGCTATTTAGCAGGGTGGTTTATGTCAGCGGAGTTTGTCATGTCAGTGGAGTTTGTCATGCCAGCACGCTTTTAGCTGGCATCCAGGAATTAGAACTGGATGCCAGCTAAAAGCGTGCTGGCATGACAAACTCCGCTGACACGACAAACGCTTTTATAACGACGAATACTTCAGCAACGACGCCTGCTTAACACGTCTGACTACGCGCACAAAGATCATCAGCGCTACCCGTCTCAACTTGAATGGTAGCGTGGCTGATTTTGTATTGATCGTGTAAAACATGATTAATTTCTTTGTAATCAGCATCCGTTAATTTCTTTTCTGGCATGATGAGATGAACTGTCAAGGCGACTTCTCTTGTACTTAATCCCCAGATATGTAAGTCATGCACTGCGCTAACACCCGCTAATTGCGCCAAATAATTTTTAACACCCACATGATCAATGTGATGTGGAATAGCATCTAAAAGTAAAATGATAGAATCGCGCAGCAAGCCCCAGGTTCCCCATAAAACAATGGCAACGATGAGTAAACCAACAACAGGATCAAGCCAGAGCCATTGTGTATATCGAATAATAATAGCAGAGACAACGACACCAACGAGTACGAGCGCATCCGCTAGCAAATGTAAAAAGGCACCTTTAATGTTGACATCATCCTGTGCGCCGCGCATGAATAATAAAGAGCTGCCAATATTAACAAAAATACCAATGATACCAACGACAACAATAACGGATTCATTGACCGTCGTGAGATGAAATAATTTATAGATGGATTCATAGGCAATCAGCGCAGAAGTGGAAACAAGAATAAAGGCATTGGCAAGTGCTGCAATGATGGTCGTACGTCTGAATCCATAACTATAGCGTTTACGTGCCGGAAAAGATAAAAGCCAATTGGCCAGCCATGCCAAACCAAGACCTAGAATGTCACCGAGATTATGCACAGCATCAGCAAGCAAACTAAGTGAATGCGCATAAAAGGCGTAGCCTGCTTCAGTCAGGGTATAAAGAAGGGTCACACTTATTGCAATAGCAAAGGCGCTATTAAACGAACGAGCGTGTGAATGATTATGATTATGACCATGTGAATGCGAATGTGCGCCCATAAATTCCTCGCTTGTTTTAACAACTCTCTTAGTATGATGCCGGCCATTCTAGCATGTTTTACAATGAATTAGCTAATCCGCCAGCGTATTTTGCTATATTTTGATCAAAATCAGGCTGTTAAATTCATTGAATAAGGGAAAACTGATCTTCTATTAATATTTTCTTAATTAAGTATAGATAGTATTTGCCGATAAATTTAAATTCCATAGAGGGGAGGAATAGCATGCCAAAGAAAACAGCTGAAGAGAAAGCAGACTACCAAAAAGCCTATAGAAAAAGAAACAAGAAAAAGCTTGCAAAAAAGGCGAAAATTCGCTACCAAAATCGTAAGGAAGAAGTGCAGGCCTACTACACAGAGAATAAGACAGAGATTAGAGCTAAACAAAAAAAATATAATAAGGCTCATAAGGAAGAGAAGGCAGAGTATGATCGACTTTACCTCGAAGAGCATAGAGAAAAGAGAAATGCTCAGAAAAAAGCCTGGACCCTTAAGAATAAGCAAAAAAACTTAGATAGAGATGATGAAGATTATGAAGATGATGATAAAGACTATGAAGAAACTCGCACGCGTGAAATTGTAGCTAAAAAGACAGCTTACTTCGAAGCTCATCAGAAAGAGCAAGCCAAACAGACAAGGCCAAAAACTCAAAAGAGAGAAGCAGAAGAAGTAGGAAATGAGCTTAGCGATCTAGAGCCAAGACAAAAACGTCAAAGAAGAAATCATACACCTGTATTGCCCAGCCAGACTGATACACAAGTACAAACTGTGCAAGCAACAGACGCGAATATTTATCGTAATCCTATTGCCTCTCAAAATTTGATATTTAGCAAGAAGCAAAGCACTCCAACTGCTGAGTTAAAAGAAAAACAATCAAGTAATGCGACTTCTTTAATTACACCGCTTGAGGATATTTATAATTTAGATCCCTTCGGGGATGATTTTTCTAGCCATTTTACAATGTAAAAAACCTAATCCCGCCGCAATTTATCACTCGATGCAAGCGGCGTTGGATAACGCATGACAATCCAATAACAGGACACAATAAAAGTAATAATCACCGCTGCTTCTATCATATTAGCCGTAAAAGGATGAATAATATTAGCCTCAAGCGCCATATAAATAATCAAGATGGAAAATTCGCTGAGCTGTCCCAAGCGCGAGCCCACTTCCCAGCTAATTTTTTTGACTTCTCCCGAGCGGCGTAATAACCAATTAAAAATAACCGGTTTTAAAATGAGAATAGATAAGGCAAGTGCACAAGCGGGTAAGATGACTTGGGGGAAATAGTTAAAGTCAAAACTTGCGCCGATGGAAAAGAAAAAAATCACCAGGAAGAAATCGCGTAAGGGTTTTAAACTGTCGGCAATGTAACAAGCGATCGGATTGGAAGCGAGTGCGACGCCAGCAATGAAGGCGCCGATTTCTTCTGATAATCCGAGCGCATGTCCCAATTCAGCAAGACACAAACACCAGCCGATGGAAAGAATAAAAATGTATTCATGAATTTTATCAAAACGCGCTAATAGCCAGGAAAGAATGTAGCGCTGAAAAACATAGGCGACGATGACTAAGATAGGAAATGCACTGATGATTCCAGTCACGCCAGGTGCAGTCGTTGAACTTGCCATCACTTGCAAGACTAAAATGGCGGCAATCGCAATGACATCTTGCAGTAATAAAATACTGACGACTAATTCACCTGTATGTTGATGATGAAGAATAGTGGTAGGTAATAATTTAATGCCAATAATCGTGCTAGAAAACATCATGGCTGCGCCAATGACGATACATTTTGCAGCAGAAAATCCAAATAAAAAACTGATGACAAAGCCGGTAATGAAAAAAATGATAGCACTTGAAAACGTGATTAAGCTCATTTTACGCAGCGAATGAAATAAACTTTGCGGCTGTAAATCGAGACCCAATAAAAAAAGTAAGAAGATGATGCCCACATTACCGGCTTGATGAATGACCACGCTATTGCTAATTAATTTTAATCCATAGGGCCCAAGGATGGCGCCCAAGGCAATATAGGCAATCAGTAAAGATTGTCGAGTGAATAAAGCGAGCGTAGATAAGACCGCCGTTCCTGCAAAAATCAGGAAGATAAGATAGCTGACGGTGTAAGTCGTGGTATTCATGCATTCTCATCTTCAAGTAATGAAACAAGTCTCGCATTACCGCCCACAGCCGTTGTATTGGTTGAAATGGCACGTTCTACACATAAGCGCGGCAAATAATGCGGGCCGCCTGCTTTAGGGCCCGTACCGGATAAACCTTCTCCGCCAAAGGGTTGTACGCCAACGACCGCACCTATCATGTTACGATTAACATAAATATTGCCAACAGGCATGCGTTTGGCAATGTATTGTATGGTGGCATCAATGCGGCTATGGATACCCAAGGTTAACCCATATCCTGTTTGGATGATAGCATCCATGACCTTATCTAATTCATTCGCCTTATAACGAATCACATGTAAAATCGGCCCAAATACTTCGCCTTCTAATACACTCAAATCATTCAGTTCAAACAGACAAGGTGCAAAATAAGAACCTGGCAGATTAGCTGGCATGGGAACTTGTGCGAGTAAGCGAGCTGATTTTTTCATTTTTTCAGCATGCGCTTCTAACATTTCCCGGGCCTTGTCATCGATGACAGGACCAATGTCAGTAGAGAGAAGAGCGGGATCGCCTAGGCTTAATGCCATCATATAACCCGCTAGCATTTTGAGTAAGCTATCTGCGATATCTTCTTGGACGAATAAGACACGCAGGGCAGAACAGCGTTGACCGGCGCTATTAAATGCAGATTGCGCAATATCCATGACAGCTTGTTCTGCCAAGGCTGAGGAATCAACAATCATGGCATTTTGTCCGCCCGTTTCTGCAATAAATAAACTAATAGGCCCGCTTTTGTGCGCTAGTGTTTGTTCAATTGATTTAGCTGTTTCTGTTGAACCGGTGAACATCACACCCGCAATGCGAGGATCACTCACCAATTTCGCGCCAACAATACTGCCGCGTCCAATGAGTAAATGTAAGACCTCAGTCGGAATGCCTGCTTGATGTAAAATTTGAATCGCTTTGCAGGCAATGAGTGGCGTCTGTTCAGCCGGTTTTGCTATGACAGGATTGCCAGCAACGAGTGCAGCGAGAATTTGTCCGGTGAAAATAGCGAGTGGAAAATTCCAAGGACTAATGCAGGCCATCACACCTCGCGGATGTAAACTTAATTGATTCGCTTCACCTGTTGGACCTGGTAGGTTGACGGGTGCTAAATCAAGACGTGCGCGATAAGCATAATAGCGGCAGTAATCGATGGTCTCACGAACTTCTGACATGCAATCGAAAATACATTTGCCGCCTTCACGCATTAAAATAGCGATGAGGGCTGGCATCTCAGCTTGAAATAAATCAGCAGCCTGTTCAAGTATGGCCGCGCGTTCTGCAAGGGCTGTGTTAGCCCATTTATTTGCAGCATGATTAGCAGCGGCAAGTGCTGTCTCAACTTGATTTTCATTTGCTTTACATACATGACCAATGACTTGATTCGTATTAGCCGGTGAGCTTAGTGCTTGCATATTGCGATCAATCAGCAGGCTGCCATTCACAATAGAAGCAGCTTGCCAAGAAGATTTTTCTGCTTTTTCTAACTGCGATTTCAATGTTGCTAAATCAAGTTGATTTGATAAATCGATGCCTTGTGAATTTTGCCAAGCATGATAAATATCGCGCGGCAAGGGGATAAGGGGGTGGGGTTTAGATTCTAATGCTGCAATTCGCGCAACAGGATCAGCAATCATTTTTTCAATAGGAATTTTTTCATCGGCTAAGCGATTGACAAAGGAATTATTAGCGCCATTTTCTAATAAGCGGCGTACGAGATAGCCTAGTAAATCTCGATGTGTGCCAACAGGTGCGTAAATGCGGCAGGGTTTATTAAATCCCTGAGTAGAGACGACTTGATCGTACAAGGCTCTACCCATGCCGTGTAAACATTGAAATTCAAACATTTGATTATCCGCCGCCATTTCTAAAATAGCAGCGATAGAGTAAGCATTATGCGTGGCAAATTGCGGGTAAAAAGCATCGGCATTGGCAAATAATTTTCGTGCACAAGCAAGATAGGCTAGATCAGTCGCATTTTTACGCGTGAAAACAGGATAGTCAGAAAAGCCTTGTATTTGGCTCATTTTAATTTCTGCATCCCAGTAAGCACCTTTGACTAATCTTAGCATGATGCGTTTTCCATGACGTTTAGCGAGATCAGCCAGCCAATCAATCACAAAGAAAGCGCGCTTTTGATAAGCTTGCAGCGCAAGACCAAAGCCATTCCAACCCTCTAGTGAGGGATGAGAAAAAACATTTTCTATGATATCTAAAGATAAATCTAAGCGGTCAGCTTCTTCAGCATCGACGGTTAGACCAATATGATATTTCCGTGCTTGTTGAGCGAGAGCGAGCAGAAGTGATGGTACAGTTTGCATCACGCTGTCATATTTTGCATATTCATAACGGGGATGCAGGGCTGATAATTTAACAGAAATACCAGGATTTTCCTCGGGTTTTTGGCTTTGTGCAACTTGACCAATGGCATCAATCGCATCGACATAGGCAGCATAATAATGTTTTGCATCCTCATCAGTTCGTGCTGCTTCACCTAGCATGTCATAGGAAAAGCTGTAATTCATTTTTTCTAATATGACGGCTCGATCTAAGGCTTCAGTGATGTTTTCACCCATGACGAATTGCGCACCTACAGCCTTCATCATTTGCAAGATCACGGGACGTATCATCGCAATGCCTAGACGGCTGGTTGAACGTTTTAGTGAGCTCATGAGGCTGTCTTTAGTATCTAAGGCTGGTGCATAAACCTTACCGGTGAGTAATAGGGACCAGGTAGCCGCATTAATAAACAGAGGATGTTCGCGGTCAAGATGATTTTTCCAATCGACAGTGGATAATTTATCGCTGATAAATTTATCCATGGTGGATTTATCTGGGATACGCAAGAGGGCTTCTGCAAGGCACATGAGGGCAATGCCTTCATCGGTAGAAAGGTCATATTGATGCAATAAGCTATCAATTTTACTTTGTTTTTTCTTATATTCGCGGGCTTCCAAGACTACTTTGGCAGCCACTTCGCGGATATGAGTGCGAGCAGCTTCATTAAAGCTAGCAGCAGGAAGCAGCTGATTTATGCATGTTGTTTCATCCATTCTATAAGCATTTGTGATAGTATCGCGCAGGATGAATGAGGCTTTGGAAGTCGTAGTGAGCATATTTTCCCCATGTTTGTTTAGAAGCCTTATTATTAATTTAATCTATTTTAGTAGAACCATAGCATTTGACTAGAGAAAAATAAATGAAACAAGCGAATTTATCTTTATCACGCCGTTTCCGTGGTTTGTTGCCTATTGTGGTTGATGTTGAAACTTCAGGGTTAATTCCTGAAACTGATGCTTTATTGGAAATAGCGGCAGTTACATTGGAAATGGACCAAGAAGGTAAATTGAGCCCCAAGCAAACGCTAGCCTTTCATGTGGAATCTTTTTTGGGCGCACGTTTAGAACCAGAGGCTTTGGCCGTGACGGGTATCGATCCGACTCATCCCTTGCGCTATGCCTTGCCAGAGGGACAGGCATTAGAACGAATTTTCAGTCATTTAAAGCAGGAATTGGAATTGACGGGCTGTTACCGCGCTGTTTTGGTTGGTCATAATGCTTGGTTTGACTTGAGTTTTATCTTGGCTGCCGTGAAGCGCAGTGGTTTAAAATATAATCCCTTCCATACTTTTACGACCTTGGATACGGCAGCACTGTCGGCTGTTGCCTTTGGGGAAACGGTATTGGCTCGTGCAGTAAAACGCGCGCGTATTCCCTTTGATGTTTTGCAAGCGCATTCGGCTATTTATGATGCAGAGCGTACGGCGGAATTGTTTTGTTCGATTGTGAATCAGATTCAGAAGAGGTAGGGAAAGTAGATGCTTAGAGCCAAAAAAAAGCCCGCTTTCGCGGGCTTTTTTGATTCTACAACACTAAGCAAATTAAGCAAACTTAACAGCTGCACGAATAGAAACAAGGTTAGTCGTGTTGCTGGTGCCGCCATTGCTCTTGCTATAAGCTTGATCGTGATCCCAAACGAGACCAAAATCAGTGTTTTTCCACATCGCGATACCATAACCTGCTTCCCAACGACCTCTTGGCAAGTTAAGACCAGCTGCTTCACGTGAGGCTTGATAACCAAGATAAACATTTTGGTTTTTATCCCACACATTGAAGTTGTAGCCAGCTTGAATGCCTGCAGCCCATGGTTTTGCACCAGTTGCTGTGCCATGCGGCGTAACTTGGAAGCCAGAACCAAGGATGGCAGAAGCTGCTGTTAAGTCAGCAAAGCCATTTTTGGTTAAGTCGTTTACGTTGAAGCGTTGAGCTGCACTCGTAAAGCGAAGGCCAATAGAGAATGGACCGGTGTTGAAATCGCCATATAGCGCATAACCACCTACACGGTTGTGATAGCCAAGGCCACCCGTGAAGTTGTTAATGCTATATGCGGTATCATTAACACCAATTAAGTTGTAGAGGTAAGCGGCGCCTACATCCCAACCAAAGGTATCACAAATTTGATCGTAACCTAGGGCGATACCATAGTTTGTTGGCGTTGCTGAACTGCCAATCTTTGCAGTTGGATCATCAAAGGCATACAAAGAACCATGGAAGCCATTTGCAATAAAGCCGATTTTCAATTGCGTTGCTAATACTTCAGATATGTCCTGAGTCAAGGTGGTTGTCACAGGATGAATATCATAGCTGCTGAAATCAGCAAATTGTTTACCGACTTGAACAAAGATAGGCGACACATCAAAGTTGCCAAAGGTTGCATAAGCTTGTTCAACTTGGACGAGGTTGGCAGCTGAGCCGTTAATGTTATTAGCATAAGCAGCATCATATTCTGCAGCACCACGATAGTTAAACTCACTTGGATTTTCGTTAGTGGTTGGTGTTGCGTAGTCTATGCTGACAAAGGCTTTTGACCAATCATTGACGACGGCTGATAAGTTCAGGTAGACATCATTAAGTGAGATACGTTTATAGTTTTCACCCATGTAGTTACCATTTCTGTTGCCCCATTTTCCAAAGTCAACGTTCACACCGCCGCTTAATGCGATACGGTTAAACCAGCCTGGATTGCATGGATTTGGTAAAGCACGACCTTCATTTTGCGTCGTTTTATCCATAATCAAAGTAGCATTGCTGATAGTGCAAACTTCTACTGGAGCTGGAACCATGCCTTTATAGTCACGATGGACGACAGGTTTGGCTTTGTGATGACGATGGTGGTGCTTGGTTTGAGTCTGCGTTGCAAAAGCTGGGCAAGTGACTAGCCCAAGAACGCTCATTGATGCAACAACAAGTTTTAAGTTCATGCTGAAAAATCTCCTTGAAATGTTTAATCCGGACGAATTCAAAATTAACTCAACGATGTCGATGATTGCAAGCAAATTTTAACGCAATCACGGTCAAGCTGAGCATTTTAGTTTAACCGTCGGCAATAATTATTCATAACACAAGAAAATGTATAATATGCGATAAAATGCAGCTAGTTGCTTATCATTCATTTTACTGAGCGAAGTTTATAACAGAGATGGGAGCATATTTCAAAGAATAAAAAACCTGCCATTATCAGCAGGTTTTTCTGGGGACAAAAAATATTATAAAGATTCGGCTTCATCTGCGAGAAATTGTGCAATGCCATCTGCGGTAGGTTTAATACCCGTTTTACCCTTAGTCCAGCCAGCAGGGCAAACTTCACCGTGTTTTTCATGGAATTCAATCGCGTCAATCAATCGCAATAACTCATCAACATTGCGGCCGAGCGGAAGATCATTCACGATTTGTGCGCGCACAATACCTTGCTTATCAATGACGAAGGCACCGCGTAAGGCAACATGAGCACTAGGATGTTCTACACCATAGGCTTGGCAAATCTGATGATTGACATCAGCAATGAGGGGATAACGAACAGGGCCAATGCCGCCATTTGCGACAGAAGTATTACGCCAGGCATTGTGAGTAAATTGCGAATCGATCGAAATACCCATGATTAGCGTGTTGCGTGCATTAAATTCTTCAATGCGATTGTCAACAGCAATCAGCTCAGAAGGACAGACAAAAGTAAAATCCAAGGGGTAAAAAAATAAAATTGCATATTTCTTTTCAATGGCTTTATGTAGGTTGAAGGCATTGTTGATTTCGCCATTTGCCATGACAGCAGCGGTGGTAAAATCAATGGCTTTTTGGCCGATAAGAGTGTTCATGGTGTTCTTCCTCAATTAAAAATTCTGATTAATTACTTAAGCTTATTAAAAATAGGACGGCTATTATACCGTAAATTACGATTTTTTGTCGTCTCCATTGCAAAAATTTTGTATGATAGCTACTCTTTTTCCTAGGTATTTTAAGCATGATGATATTCGGGCTCATTTTATTAGGCGTATTATTAAATGCTAGCGCTCAATTGTTGCTCAAGGCGGGCATGACGCAGATTGGCCATTTTGAGTTTACGATAGCAAATGCCCTACCTATTGGCATGAAAGTAGCAGTGAATCCCCCCATTCTGACAGGCTTGTTTTTCTATGTCATGAGTGTTGCTGTTTGGCTATTAGTTTTATCGCGTGTACAAGTTAGTCTTGCCTATCCTATGTTAAGCATTGGTTATATTGTCAATGCGCTGGCTGCTTATTATTTTTTTGGTGAACCACTCACTTCATTAAGACTCATAGGCATTTTTGTTATTATTGCGGGCGTCTATTTGGTTGCTCAACATTAACTTATTAAGAGAGAAATTTATGTCTGAAGAATTTTTACCTTTTTCTCGTCCTTCTATCAGTCAGGCAGCGATTGATGAAGTCGTGAGTTGTTTGCAAAGCGGTTGGATTACAACAGGCCCGCGTGTAGCGCAATTTACCGAAGCCTTACAGCATTATTTCAACGCGCCTCATGTCTTGCCTGTGATGTCAGCCACCGCAGGCTTGCATTTATCCCTGCTTGCCATGAATCTTGAGCCTGGTGATGAAGTGATTACCACACCATTGACCTTTGCGGCTACCTTGAATGCGATTGTCTTAGCAGGCGCAAAACCTGTTTTAATTGACATTGATCCGCAAACATTAAATATGGATTTGAATTTATTAGAAGCAGCGATTAACAAGCGCACACGAGTGATTTTGCCCGTGCATTTTGCAGGTCTACCCTTAGATATTAATTTACTTTATGACATTGCAGCTAAATATGAATTACGTGTATTAGAAGATGCAGCCCATGCCATTGGCAGTGAATATCAAGGTCAACGCATCGGCAGCATGGGTGATGTGCAAGTATTTAGTTTTCATCCTAATAAAAATATGACGACCGTAGAAGGTGGTTGTATTGTCACTCGCGATACACAATTTGCAGATCAAATTTCACGTCTACGTTTTCATGGGATTGATCGACAAGCATGGAATCGCTATGGCAAAAGTGGTTCGCAAGATTATGAAGTTGTCTTGCCAGGTTATAAATCCAATATGACTGATGTGCAAGCCGCCTTAGGTATACATCAATTACGTGAATTAGCAGGATTTATTACACGGCGTAATGAATTAGCCAATCGCTATCAAGAAGCACTGTCAGATTGGCCGCAATGGAATTTGCCGCAACGTCCTTCTTATGATCATCTGCATTCCTGGCATATTTATACGCCCTTAATTAATGAAGACATCACCGGCATGAATCGCGATCAATTTATGCAAGCCATGAAAGAATGCAATATTGGTACGGGTTTGCATTATCGTGCAGTGCATTTATATCCTTACTATCGTCAAGCCTTTGGTTTTAATCCCGGTGATTTTCCTCATGCAGAAGATGTGTGCGAGCGTATTGTCAGCCTGCCCTTATTTCCGAGCATGACAGATGCAGAACATGATCGCGTCTTGGATGTGATGTATCGTATTTTTAATTAAATAAAAAAGAGTGGTGATATGAAAATTTTAATTCTCGGTGCAAATGGTTTTATCGGCAGTCATTTAAGTGAAAATATTCTTGCAAAAACAGATTGGCAAATTTTCGCTATGGATTTAACGGAAGATAAATTAGGCGCCTGTCTTGATCATCCGCGATTTCATTTTACTTTGGGCGATATGACGCAGAAAACAGAATGGATTAATGAACACATTCAGCAATGCGATGTGGTTCTGCCTTTGGTAGCAGTTGCAACACCTGCTCTCTATGTACAAGATCCCTTGCGTGTGTTTGAACTGGATTTTGAAGCGAATTTAGCGGTTATTCGTGCCTGCGTCCAATATAAAACGCGTGTGATCTTTCCATCAACGTCTGAAGTCTATGGCATGTGTCCAGATAGTGAATTTGATGAAGAAAAAAGTGCCTTAGTTACTGGGCCGATTAATAAAGAACGTTGGATTTATTCTACTTCCAAGCAATTAATGGATAGAGTGATTTATGCCTATGGCAAGCACAAGGAATTATCCTATTCTTTATTTCGTCCTTTTAATTGGTATGGCCCTCGTTTAGATAATGTTTTTAATCCCAAGCCTGGCGGTTCGCGTGTATTGACACAGTTTATTGGTAATATTTTGCGTGGCGAATCAATTAATTTAGTGAATGGCGGTGCACAGCAACGTTGTTTTACTTATGTTGATGATGGTATCGCTGCCTTGATGCGTATTATTGAAAATAAAAATAATGCCGCACACAATCGCATTTTTAATATTGGTAATCCCACAGAAAATATTTCTATTCGTCAATTAGCCGAAAAATTATTAGAAATGATTGGCGCGCATTATCCGCAATATGCGGCGCAAGCGAAAGCAGTCAAGCTGCTTGATGTGGATGCAGGAAAATATTATGGCGAGGGTTATCAAGATGTGTCTTTGCGCGTGCCTTCAATTGCAGTTGCAAAAGATGTGTTGAATTGGCAGCCGGCGGTTGATTTGGATGTGGGGTTGAGGAAGACTTTGGACTATTATTTGGGCTAGTGTTCCTGCTTTATGTCGATATATCAATAAATTATCCAGGTGCTTATTCGGCAACCCACTCACGTAAATTCAATCAAATGTAACCATGCTATAATTATTGAATAACGAGATTAAAAAATGAGGGGTGCTCTATGAGCTCAGTTCGCAGTGTTATATATCGACACACATCGAAGTCAAGAGGCACAACAGAAGATAGAGAGATCATAGTTGTTGATGGTCAGCCTTTTTACAAATCGACGGGCACGAATAGCGAATTACCAGGTACTTGGTGTCCATTCATTATGCTTAGGGGAACTAAAATTACAGTTGATTTCGAAAAAGAGTCTCTTGAATCTCTTGAATCTCTTGAATCTCTAAAACTAAAAAAACCTCTTAAATTTCCTGATGAACTAAAATCAAAACTCGATACTGGTGCGCTAGGACTAACTCTTTGGGAGCAGCGGAAGATCCCAGGTTATTTGGTTAAATTGGAGCGATATCACGTAGATGGTACTCTAGCGAGTAGTGATCCGAATTGGCGTTATGGTGGTGCTACAGACCGTAATTTGAGGCTTATCGATACCGTTAAGAGTAGAATATTTCGTAATCAAGATTTGATTACTTCACTTCGCTTAGGTACAGGAGTATGGGAAGAGGAAGAATTAAAAAAGATGATTCTTCAGAAACGAAAATTACGACCTCAAGAACGAGAGCTTGTGTCTAATCCTACCCCTATTAAAGTCGAGCAATCAGGTCAGGTCATAACTGATCCTGATAAAGTTAATGAATGGTTAATGGAAAATGATGCCACATTTATTACACAAATTTATAAAGCGAATGATCTTAGCACTCCATCGATAGTGATAGCTGAAAAGGAAAAAAAAGAAAGCCCTACCCATTTACAACGTGAACAGAAAGTGAAAAGCAAGGTGTTAGACGAACAGAGTAAAGATAAAGCATTGCTAGAAGAGGTGAAGCTTCTTGTTTCTTATAAAGGCTACTGGAATTCCAAAAGTTTCGGTGGAAACTTTTTCCAAAGTGAGACCATGCCTGAGCCTATGCAATCAATAAGCAATTTGATCAAGGAGGATGTGAGTAAGGATAAAGGCAAGGGCAAGGATAAAGATAAAGATGATGGCTTGATAACTAAAATACTGCAGACTGCATCCTTTCATTCTAATAAGGCAAAGACTGCAGTCTATAACACGAATAATCCTGAGGTTGATCGATTTAGTAAGGCCGTTTGTGAGCAAGATGTCGATGAGCTGAAGAAAATGAATCATGAAATTAAACATGGACGCACAATAGCGGTTAAAAAAGGCAGGCAGGAACAGGCAAGTTCTATTGAAGGACAACATCGTCGACCAGGCAAAGACAGGGGAAGTAAATAGAAGAAAATCTAAATGCCAGGTCTGTTATTGTAATGTTTATGGTTTTCGAGATGACCCGGCCCTCACCCCCTGCCCCTCTCCCTTCGCAAAAAGCGCTCCGGAAGAGGGGAGCTCTCTAATTCTCTCGGAGAAAGTTAGAGAACTCCCCTCTTCCGGAGCGCTTTTTGCGAAGGGAGAGGGGCAGGGGGTGAGGGCCGGGTCGTCTCGAACAGTTTACAGAAATGACAAATCAATCACTCACTCATCTTCTAAGGCAAACGATGTATCCTCGCCCCCAACTGCGCCAACTTTTCCTCAATACACTCATAACCGCGATCAATATGATAAATCCGATTAATAACCGTCTCACCCTTGGCCGCTAATCCCGCTAACACAAGACTGGCCGAGGCGCGCAAATCTGTTGCCATGACAGGCGCGCCATGTAAATCAGGGGTACCCGTACAAATCGCCGTATTTCCTTTCAAGCTAATATTGGCACCCATGCGCTGTAATTCCTGCACATGCATAAAACGATTTTCAAATACTGTTTCTGTGATAGAGCCTGAACCTTCTGCTACCGCATTGAGCGCCATTATTTGTGCTTGCATGTCAGTAGGAAAGGCGGGATAGGGAGCCGTGCTGACATTAACGGCGCGAGGGCGTTTGCCTTTCATATCAAGTGAAATCCAATCGATGCCGGTCTCAATTTCTGCACCAGCTTCTTCAAGTTTGACTAAGACAGATTTTAGTAAATCAGGGCGAGTATTTTTTAATTTGATTTTACCGCTGGTAATCGCAGCAGCAGCAAGATAAGTGCCTGTTTCAATACGATCTGGTAATACGTGATAGCAGCCGCCACCCAGTTTTTCTACACCATCAATCACAATGGTTGAAGTCCCTGCGCCACTGATTTTTGCACCCAAGGTATTTAAGAAATTTGCTAAATCTTCTACTTCAGGTTCACGTGCTGCATTTTGAATAATGGTTTGACCCTTAGCAAGAACACCAGCCATCATAATATTTTCTGTTCCAGTGACTGTGACAATATCCATCACAATGCGAGTACCGCGTAATTGCTTGGCTTTTGCCTTGATATAACCGCGTTCAATTTGAATTTCAGCACCCATGGCTTGCAAGCCTTTTAAATGCTGATCGACAGGCCTTGTGCCAATAGCGCAACCACCAGGCAGGGAAACTTCTGCTTCACCCAAACGCGATAAAAGTGGTCCCAATACTAAAATAGATGCCCGCATGGTGCGGACTAAATCATAGGGAGCATGAAAAGAAGTGAGCTGACTCGCATTGACTTCAATGTTGGTACGTTCATCTAAGGTAATATTCGCACCCATTTGTCCCAGCAAGCTGACAATCGTCGTCACATCTTGCAAATGAGGAATATTGCTGATTTGAATAGAAGATTGACTCAGTAATGAGGCTGCTAAAATAGGCAGGGCCGCATTTTTAGCGCCAGAAATTTTGATCTCGCCATTTAAAGGATGGTTGCCCTGGATAATTAATTTTTCCATTAGTTGGCCTCATTAAGATCAATTTTTTCCCATTCTTCGGGTGTTAAGGTCTTGATAGACAGGGCATGTAAGCTGCCATCAAGTAATTGTGCGCGAACGGTGTCATAAACCATTTGCTGACGCTGTAAACGAGATTTTCCTTTAAAAGCTTCGCAGACAACCAAGGTGCTAAAATGGGTACCATCGCCTTCTACGCAGGCTTCTGCGCCGATTAAGCCGGCTTCAATCAATTGTTTAATTTCTTCTGTCTGCATATTGTCATCTTCAGGTGGATAAGTCGCCATTTTCTACATATTTCACTCTTATTTGCAATAGAATTAAACTATAATCACCACATGAACAACATCCTGACACTTAATTCGCAAAGCAGCCTGCTTGAGCCTGTTAGCCATCAAGTTTCTCCGCATCATGATGAGCGGCCCTTGGGCACGGTCATTGATATGATCGTCGTGCATGGTATTAGCTTGCCGCCAGGTGAGTTTGGCACGCCTCTTGTTGAACAATTTTTCTGTGGCGACTTAAATCCAGGATCACACCCTGATTTATTAGCCATTGCTGATCTAAAAGTATCTTCTCATTTGTATATTAAGCGTTCAGGTGAAATCATCCAATTTGTGCCTTTTAGCAAGCGTGCCTGGCATGCTGGCACCTCCTATTTTGCTGGAAAAACCCGCTGTAATGATTTTTCGATTGGGATAGAATTAGAAGGCACAGATGACTTAGCTTATGAATTTGCTCAGTATCAACAGTTGGGAATCGTCATCGGTTTGCTCATGCAAGCTTATCCCGCCATTGTGACAGAGCGTATTGTTGGACATGAACACATTGCAGCCGGGCGTAAAACTGATCCAGGTCCTGCATTTGATTGGCCGTATTTAAAAGGATTACTCGCATGAGATTTATCATTACATTAGTTGCTTTATTGATTGAACGCTTCTTTGATTGGAGCCATTTGCGTCAATGGCATTGGTATAGCAATTTACAGCAAGCGGTCACTCAACGCTTATCAGGAAAAAATCCCTATCTGGCGGTTTCGCTAACGATTCTTCCTCTCGTGGTCATCGTACTGATAGTAGATTATTTATTGAGTCATGTTTTATATGGCGTATTGAGTGTTGTTTTTCAATTATGTGTTTTACTTTATTGCTTTGGTCCAAGAAATTTATGGGCAGATGCCTTTGCCAGTGCGACCGCTTTTTCTCAATCAGATACACAGGCTGCTAAAGAACAGTTACATAGCTTGTTTGGCGTTACTAATACCGGTCATTCCGCATTTTTTATCGAAGCCAATCGCCGCGTGTTTGCCATTGTATTTTGGTTTGCTATTTTAGGCCCAATGGGCGCCGTTTTATATCGCAGTTTAGCCATGTCTGCACGTTCAACCTCTGAATTATCTTCTGTTGCATGCTATCTGGAAGCTATTCTTGATTGGCTGCCCGCACGACTTTTTACTTTTTCATTAGCTCTCGCAGGCCATTTTGCAAAAGTTTTTACTTGCTGGCGTAAAAAAGCAGGGCTTGGTTTTAATGAGAATGATGCTTTGTTAGTGGAATGCGGCGCTGCTGCCTTGGGTCA
>Ga0207126_1042_pt1 | contig 29543 bp, 28 predicted proteins | sample Alteio_BWMinHeat_20_FD_153586 | JGI IMG/M metagenome (GOLD analysis project Ga0207126, IMG submission 153586) | Enriched cells from forest soil in Barre Woods Harvard Forest LTER site, Petersham, Massachusetts, United States -... | ecosystem: Environmental > Terrestrial > Soil > Temperate forest >...
TGCTGATGCTACACTATCAGACGCATGAATGGCATTCTCGGTCACTCCCTTGCCAAAACGAGCTCGAATGGTGTTAGGAGCCGCCTGTTCTGGATTTGTGGCACCCACAAGCGTTCTCAGCCTCCGTACAGCATCCTCGCCTTCTATGACCATAGCAACAACGGGGCCTGATGTCATCTTTTGTATAAGCGCATCAAAAAAAGGCTTGCCCTCATGTTCGGCATAAAACTGCTTTGCAAGGGCAGTCTCAAATTTGACCATCTTCAGCGCCACAACCTTTAGACCACTGCTTTCGATCTGGTCGATGATAGCACCGATGTGCTGTTCGGTGACAGCACGCGGCTTAATCATAGAAAAAGACTCTTCAGCATACATAGACGATGCAAACAAAAAGAGCGCTAGGAAATATGAAATATATTGCATACTTATCTCGCACAGAGCTCATCTTCGTTAAAGAAGAAGGCGATTTCTTTCTTGGCATTTTCAAGAGAATCAGAGCCATGAATGGCATTTGCCTCGATACCTGCCCCGAACTTAGCACGAATGCTCTCAGGAGCCGCTTTTTTCGGATCCGTTGCTCCCATAATGTCTCGATTACGCTGGACAGCATTCTCACTCTCAAGCGTCATGACCACCACAGGACCAGAAGTCATAAACTGCACAAGCTCAGTATAAAAAGGCCGCTCTTTATGCACAGCATAAAACGCCTCAGCCTGTGCTTTCGTCAGGCGCAGCATTTTGGCTCCAATAATTTTCAGCCCTGCTTTTTCGAGCACATCACAGATTGCCCCTGTATGATTCTTTGCCACCGCATCCGGCTTAATAATCGAAAGCGTACGCTCACGAGGAGCTGATTTTGGCATAGCGAGCGTCGCACGCCCTGCATTTGCGGTTGAAGAACAACCACACGTATGTTTTCCACATGACATAACTATTGTACCTCATTAGTTAAGAAGTTATTTTATAATAACAATTATACAGGACTTGTGAGTTGATGGCAAGAGGGAGATTATTTCAAGGAGCTTATTTCAACGAAGAGACCAACAAAGAGACCCTTGACAAAAAAAATGTAAATTATAAATATAAGTATATACATGTGCTCCCCATGAGGAGCGCAGTATTGATAAAAACAAACTAAGGAGTGACTATTATGAGTATGAATGTAACTGGAGGGGGGGATAGGCCGGAGCTATCTACGCCACGCCCACAAACTATCGAACAGATGGCGAATCGGATTACTGAGATATGCGGTAATGCTGCGCTTGGCAGCGTTCATGGGTATGCAGGGATGCAGGACGTGAACTGCGAACTACCTCAAAATTTGAACCTGAATGACTTTCAAGCTATCTACAACCAGCTACCACGTGACAGTAGTGAAGAACGAGGGTTGCTACAAGCAGTAGCTAAGCACCGATTTCCCAGTTCATCCCCGCTCAGCGATGCAAATACGTAACAATATTAATACCGTACACTGGTTACTAAAACCCGTGTACGGGTCCCACTCATGTATTTGCACTCTTTATTGCTTCTACACCCACAAAAAAGCTACAAAGCTATAAAATACTTAGCACTTAATTCATACAAGTGCTAAAATTGAGAATTACCGATTGCACGGTAAAGGAATTTGTTGTATACTAATAAATAGGAAACGTGTGGAGGATGGAAGCATGAAAATTACAGATACGATGATAAGTATCCCGCCCTATATTTCAACATCGTGGGAGAACGTCTCTTCATTGTACATGGATGGGAATGATCTTGTCATTGCCCTGAAGGATGGCAAGAATATTCCCATTAAGAATCTCTCACCGATGGCAATTGAGCAGATCTTTTCCGCTCATACGGCCTTCTTGGAGGCACATGAGCATCCTCCTATCATAAAAAGCATGGTAGAGGCGAGGATAAGTGCACCCATGGGACAGCTCTTTGCACTGCCATTTCGTATTGACGCTTCCACCATGGACAATATTGGCGCACAGCTGCAGCACAACCCTGTCTTTGCGGGCCTACCACCTCTTCCTGAAGAGGCTGCTGCAAAGCTTGCCCAGCTTTCTAAAGTGATCTCGCCTGAAGAGATTCTTTCTATGCCCCAGGCTGAGCCTAACTGTAACTGCATGTACTGTCAAATCAACCGAATCCTCAGAAAAATGATACTGCAAAATAAAGAGGGTCTGGCGGAGCTCGTTCCTGCTACCAAAGAAAAAGACGAAGAAGTATCCGATGCAGAGCTTCATTTTGAACAGTGGGAGGTAGAGCTTATGCAGGACAAAATGTATAGCGTTACCAATAAGCTCGATCCCAAAGAGCACTATACCGTCCATCTTGGTGATCCTATTGGCTGCACCTGTGGCAAACAAAACTGCGAACATATTGTAGCAGTGTTGCGCTCTTGACTCTATGTCTCCACGCGCCTCTGACAAGCTCTCTCTGCAGCTATCTCCTGTGGCTCTCCCTGTAAAAAAAACTCCCAAAACCGTAACCACCAATACCTTAAGCACCCCACGCGCCTCTGATTTCCGGAAGGAAAAGTCGCACATGGCATGAATTACCAGCTTGTGAAAAAATATGGCTGCCTACTAGAATGATACTCATCTAACATAAGGATGAAACTATGTACGTATTCAAAGTAGCCACTATTTTTTCGCTCCTGATGTATGCTTCTGCATATGCTCACGAGCAAACACAGGCGCAAACACAAGAAAAAGCAATAGCAATACAAGAAGAGAGTGTGTCTGCAACCTCACCTTCAAGTTTTGCACCAAAGGCCATAACGCCCTTCACTGGAAAAATCACCAGAAATCGAGTCCGCATGCGTCTTGCGCCCACTTTGGATGGCGCGGTTATAAAAGAGCTTCAGGGTAATGATCTTGTGGTTGTAACCGGCGTCTTAGATGACTTTTATGCCGTCAATCCCCCAAAACAAACGAAAGGCTATATATTCCGAACGTATGTCCTTGATGGGGTTGTTGAAGGCTCACACGTTAATGTCAGGCTCGAACCAGATATTGCTGCTCCTATTGTCTGTCAGCTGAATTCTGGCGAGAAAATTGCAGGAAAAATTGCTGCCCAAAACAGCAAATGGCTAGAGATTGCACTTCCAGCATCCGCTCGCTTTTATGTTGCCAAGGAATTCGTCACTCGCATTGGTGATGAACACCTTCTTCAAGCAATTGAGACGCGAAAAATAGCCTCTGAAGAAAAGCTTGCACGGCTAAACACTGCCGTCGAGAGAGAGCTTCAAAAGCCATTTCGCGAAATCCAGCTTGAGGAATATACCACAGAGTTACATGCACTCATTGCAGATAACAAGGATCTTCCAAAAGTCACTGAGCGCGCAGAAGGGCTCCTCCAAGAGATACAAAAGAAATATCTCCAAAAGAGTATCGCAAACAAGGCAGAAGTAACCAAAACAGCCTGCGTATCTGATGCAGGAGCTACATCAAAAGAGGATTCACAACAAGGGTCTTCCTCCTCTCATGATACTGAGGATGACACCAATGCAAATCCGCCTCCTCCGTTATCAATGCACAGCATCTCTTCCATGCTTCCATTTCAAGAGCGCGAAAAGAGCCTCCTTCAGGATGCTCTGACAAACAAGACAGCTGCCTCTGAAGAGCAGTTTTATGCCCAGGAAGAAAAAGTTGCTGTAGCCCTAAGTGGCATTGTACGGCCATATTTGCGACCCATTAAGAATGTACCAGGGGATTTCATCCTCATCAACCCAAAAACAGGGGTGCCTGTTGCCTTCATTTATAGCACTAAGCTCGATTTAAACAGCCTCGTGAATAAGGAAGTCACTATTATGGCTGCCGAGAGGGAGAACAATAATTTTGCCTATCCCGCCTACTTCGTCATAGCAACAAAATGATTGACGTCAGAGGTGCTTGCAAAATTTCGCTAACGACAAAATTCGATGATTTTGGCGATGAAAAAACTTTCTTTAATACACCCAGAAGGGCGTGGTATTTTTTTCTACTGCCCCTCGCTTGCGAGGGATAGTAGATAATACATATGCGTTTATCCCGTATTCTTTCGGGCACAACCGCCCACCTAAGCGCCCTCCAGGTGGATATTGAGGTAGATGTCGTCCCCTCTGACAAGCCCTCACTTGTCATTGTGGGACTTCCTGATGCCGCTATTCGCGAAGCGAAAGACCGAGTGCTCACCGCTATTAAAAACACTCGCTTTGATACAGCATTTCTTCGCTGCACCGTGAATTTGGCCCCTGCTGATCTAAAAAAAGAGGGTAGCTTATTTGACCTGCCTATCGCAATAGGACTGATTCGTAGTATTAAATCCATTCATAAGGAAAAATACTCAAACTACCTTATAGTAGGAGAACTGGGGTTAGGAGGTGAGGTGCGTGCGATCTCGGGAGCCCTCGCTCTTGCCATGCTTGCCAAACGTCTCAAAAAAGGCATCATCCTCCCTGCTGTCAATGCAAAAGAGGCATCCCTTATCCCTGGCATCGAAGTAGTGGGCGTTGCCACGCTGTCTGATGCGGTTCGCTTTTTAAATGAAGAAATCTCGCTTCAAAATTTGTGCAGCCATATTGAAAGTGTCCCTTCAGAAAAACAAGAGCCACTTAGTGCCACCCATCCCGATTTTGCAGAAATTCATGGGCAGCTGCAGGGCCGGCGTGCAATGGAAATTGCTGCTGCTGGTGGCCATAATGTACTGCTATCAGGGCCTCCTGGAACAGGTAAGAGCATGCTTGCAAAGGCGCTCATTGGTATTTTGCCAGAGCTTTCATTTGAAGAGGCATTAGAAGTCACTAACATCTACTCAGCAGCTGGGTGTGCAGCTACTTCGTCTCTCAAAAAAGAGCGGCCATTTCGCTGCCCACACCATACTGTAAGCTATGCAGGGTTAATTGGAGGAGGCTCTCACCCTCGCCCGGGAGAAGTCGCCCTTGCCCACCGTGGAGTTCTCTTTCTCGACGAGCTGCCTGAATTTTCTAGAAATGCCCTCGAAGCTCTTCGAGAGCCACTCGAGGAGCGAAAAATTACCATAAGTAGAGCGATCGGTAGCTATACATTCCCTGCAAATTTTATATTCGTCGCCGCCATGAACCCATGCCCTTGCGGCTTTCTTGGCCATCCTGAAAAAATGTGCCGTGACACCTCTTTACAGATTGACAACTACCAGCGCAAAATTTCCGGACCACTCATCGATCGCATCGATATTCATATCACCGCAAGCGCTCCAAAATCCATAGATATCAACCATACAAAGCTACAGGAGTGCTCTGAGGCCATACGTGCACGAGTCATTGCAGCAAGAAAAAGGCAGCATGCAAGACATGCAGAGAAAACCAATGCTGAGCTTTCTGTAAAAGAAATACAAAACCACTTTACACTTAGTCCTGAGGTCAAATCGATTCTTGATAATGCTATCGATTCATTCAACATTTCCATGCGCGCCTACTATCGAGTACTTCGTGTCGCCATCACCATTGCCGACCTTGCAAAGGATGACACGCTGCGAGAGGAATATCTTCTAGAAGCCTTAAATTATCGAGGAATTTCTAATTGACTGTCTCTTCATATTTTGATATATTTGCATCTTAACGCAATAAGGTAAGCCTATGAAAAATATCGCCATAATTTTTTTACTCATGGGATGTGCAGCATGCACCCCAAAACCCCAGGTGGATGATACTGTGTCCACAAAATATGTGCATCAATATGGTGTAGAGCTTGCCTCAGAGACCGATTGGGTGGCACGAGGCGCATCTGGCGAAATAGTACGCACGCAAAAAGATGGTGTGACGCTGCGAGAATGCTACGTTCAAGGCAACCTCCACGGCATATCCACAACCACATTCCCTCATCAAAACACCGTTGCGAAAAGCGCTCATTTTGAAGATGGGGTATTAATCGAAGAAATATTCTATTATCAAGCAGGCACTCCAAGCAGTAAAAAGACATACCATCAAGAAAATAGAGTACATATTCTCGCGTGGTATGAAGATGGCACACCTAGGGCCTCCGAAGAGTATGCAGGGGAGCTTCTTAAAAATGCAGAGTACTTTACTATAAGTAATGACAAAGAATCCATAGTATCCAAAGGATGCGGCACACGCACGTGTCGAGACAAATTAGGACACATAATTGCTCGTGATACGATTGAAATGGGGACGCTTGTCTTGCAAGAAACCTATCATCCCAATGGGACTCCGTCGGCCCATATACCCTACTCCAATGGAAAAATTCATGGTATCTGCAAGCGGTTTTGTGCCGGAGGCGAGCCTAAGAGCATAGAAGAGTGGCATGAAGGGGTGCTTCATGGCAGCGTTCAGCACTTTCAAAATGGACAACTCGTGGCTACTGTTCCCTACAGCTATGGACAAAAACATGGTATAGAGAAGCATTTTCAAGATAGTGCTAGCATGGTTGTCGAGGAGATTCACTGGTCACACGATCAACGCCATGGACCATCGCTCTGTATGATAGATGGACAGAAAATTGTCGACTGGTACTATGAGGGCAAAAAAGTGCCAAAATCACAATTCGTCGCTAAAGGGCACTAATGATATTATATGCTACTCCAGCTTTACGCTTGCAAAGCAAGCGTAAAGCTGGAGTAGCATAAATAAGGCACACTCCTTTTATGCCTCACTCCTTCATTGCTTCCGAAGCGGTCTCCATAGGACATCCAGATAAGCTCGCAGATCAAATTGCCGATGCCATTGTCGACACAGCACTTACTCAAGATCGTTCTTGTCGAGTAGGGATAGAGGTACTCATTAATCATGAATATGCTGTCATTGCAGGTGAAATCAGTGGCGCCGCTGTCATCGATTATGAGCATATTGTACAGTCTTGTATACACCGTACGGGATATACACAGAGTCTACGCATACTCACTTCAATAAAGCCCCAGTCGGTTGAACTTGCCTCCATTGCAAAACAAGGTGCCAATGATCAAGGCATCTACTATGGGTATGCAACCACAGAAACCAAAGAAGTCATGCCTCTGCCTTTTGTTTGTGCTACAGGGCTTATCGAAAAATTACGAATGGCGCATTGTGCATTTTTACTCCCAGATGCAAAAGCCACGGTAACCGTTCAATATGATGCTGACGCTACACCTTGTCGCATACATTCCATAGTACTCTCACAGCACCATACACCTGATATTTCGCAAAAGCAGCTCCAGGAGCTTCTGACACCATATATTATAGATTGTTGCCCCATGCATCTTCTTGACAAAGACACGATATACACCATTAACCCAGGCGGCCCTTTTTCGATTGGAGGCTTGCTGGCCGACACTGGTCTTACAGGCAGGAAACAAATAGCAGATACCTATGGAGGCGCCGCACGCCATGGCGGCGGGGCTCTTTCTGGCAAAGACCCTACGAAAATTGATAGGGCAGGCAGCTACATGGCTCGCGCTATTGCCAAAAACATCTGCCGACAAGGCTTGGCCGCAAGGTGTGAGGTAGAGCTCGTCTACGCCCCAGGCAGATCAACGCCTCTTGCTATATCTGTCGACACCTTTGGTGCGGGAAATATCTCAGAAGAAGCCATCTGCGCTTCTATCAAAAAAGAAGTAGATCTTACCCCTATGGGCATTGTCACTACTTTGAATCTTTTGCGCCCGATCTACTTGAAGACTGCCTATGGAGGCCATTTTGGAAGGGATGATCCGGACTTCACCTGGGAGAATATTCTCCTACCTATTCAGTAATCCTTGGTAAATTGTCCCTTTTCATACTCATAAACGATGGGCACTCCTGTCGCAAGCTCAAGCGCCACTACCTCTTCATCAGAGAGATTGTTGAGTACCTTGATGATAGCACGAAGGGAATTGCCATGCGCGGAGATGAATACATTTTTCCCAGCCTGGAGGAATGGCAGAATGGTTTTCTCGAAATAGGGAATGGTTCGTTTTGTGGTCAGCTCTAAACTCTCTCCATGTGGAGGACAGACGGCAAAGCTACGACGCCAAATATGTACCTGCTCGTTGCCATACTTTTGCTGCATCTCTTGCTTATTCATTCCCTGCAGACCGCCATACATACGCTCATTCAGCGCATCGTCACAAAAGACTGGGATAGTCTCTGCTTTCGTGTTTTCAGAATGTATAGTGGCATACTCTTTTAATAAACCAGCCTCATGTACAAGTACAGGTGTCTTTTTGGAGCTGTGATATGCCATGACAATCATGGCAGTCATAATGGCACGAATAAGCGTGGAAGAGAAAATAACATCAATGGGCATATCGCGCATCAAAGCACCCACGTTGATAGATTCCTGAACCCCCTTTTCTGAAAGAGGTACATCCACCCACCCGGTGAACAGGTTTTTTTCATTCCACATGGACTCGCCATGACGTAGTAAAATAAGCTTTCCCATTGAAGTAAGCGTACCATATCACACACTTTTGTTGCAAATAAGGCGGCTGTGCTGTATACACAGAATTTTTAGGCCCAATGTTACCACTCGCTTTGAGGCAGATTATATATTTATGTTTCTTCTTGCTGGCATCCTCACATGCTTTATATTTGTGTATCTTGTGTACACCTTACTTCACCCTGAAAAATTTTAGGTAACCATGCATAATAGATCGCTCATCGCAACTTTTTTTTTCAGTGGTCGATCCCCCGAAGGGGGATTGATCACTGAACTCTCCTTAGTTATCATCTTGCTCCTCATTCTGGCCCCGCTTGCAGGCACCTACATCGCGCGCGTTATTCAGGGAGAGCGAACAATGCTACATCCTCTGTTTGGATGGCTAGAGAGGCTGTGCTATAAAGTAAGTGGCATAGATTCGCAGCAGGAGATGCCTTGGCAGACCTATACCAAAACCCTGGTTATCTTTAACGTCATTGGTTTCATAGCACTCTTTCTGCTGCTTCTCTTACAAGGTGTCCTGCCTCTCAATCCTCAGAATTTTGCTGGGGTGTCGTGGCCTCTTGCCTTTAACATTACGAGCAGTTTTACAACCAATACTAACTGGCAATCCTATACCCCAGAATCAACGCTGAGTTATCTGAGCCAAATGCTGGGCTTAGCTGTGCAAAATTTTTTAAGTGCTGCAACTGGCGGCTGCGCCCTCATTGCCCTCATACGCGGCCTTACCAGAAAGACATGCGCGACCATTGGCAATTTCTGGACAGATCTTGTGCGCCAAATTGTCTATCTTTTGCTTCCCCTATCCATTATTATGGCTCTCTTTCTTGTATACACAGGTAGCGTACAAAGTTTTTCGCCCTATGTGGAAGTCGAAACCATGGAAGGAGCCAAGCAAACAATACCCCTTGGTCCCTGTGCTTCACAGGTAGCTATCAAACAACTTGGCACGAATGGAGGGGGATTTTTTGGAGCCAATTCTGCTCACCCTTATGAAAATCCCTCATCCTGGTCAAACTTTCTCGAACACTTTGCCATACTCTTTATCCCCGCTGCTCTTGTCTTTACCTATGGGCACATGATTGGCTCCAATAAGCATGGATGGCTTCTCTTTGGGGTGATGATGGTGGTGTGGCTTATTGGTCTTGGTATCTCATTCTACTCGGAGCATACGTATAACCCAATTTTAGGCACAAACTCAGTCCTTGAAGGCAAGGAAACGAGGTGTGGAATAAAAGAGAGCACCCTCTGGACAGTGTCGACAACCTGTACAGCAAATGGCTCCAATAATGCAATGATCTCGAGCCTCTCTCCTCTTGCAGAGGCTATACCTATGCTTAACATTATGCTAGGTGAGCTTATCTTTGGAGGCGTTGGCGTCGGCATGTGCAGCATGATTATGTTTGTCCTGCTCACCATATTTCTTGCAGGACTCATGATTGGTAGAACTCCTGAATATTTTGGGAAAAAAATTGAAAAGGCAGAGATGCGCTGGGTTGCTATTGCCGTTCTTCTTCCTGGCGTGCTTATTTTAATCGGCTCTGGCATCTCAGCTATCCTGCCTATAGCTACCTCCTCACTGTCAACATCAGGCCCACATGGCCTTTCAGAGCTTGTTTATGCCTTTACTTCTTGTACAGGCAATAATGGGTCTGGCTTTGGAGGCATAAGTGCCAACACAAACTATTTCAACATCATCCTTGGCTTCATTATGCTCCTCGGCCGGGCAACGGTCATTTTCCCCTCCCTTGCCGTCGCTGGCCTTCTGGCACAAAAAAAGACGATTCCACCATCCTCTGGAACCTTTTCGGCAGACACACTGCTCTTCTCAGTACTTCTCTTCTTTACCATTCTTCTTATTGGCGCACTCTCCTTCTCACCTGTACAAATTCTTGGGCCAATAGTCGAGCACCTGTTAATGAAACTCAATCATGGGATGCCATAATGAAAAAGAAAATCACGTTTCTTGATAAAAAGGTGCTCATCAACTCCTTACAAGATGCCATCGTCGCTCTGCAGCCACAGATACAGTATAAGAATCCTGTCATGTTTGTCACCTATATTGGGGCACTTGTTACGGCTATTTATTTTCTTATCGAATTCAGAGATACAGAGACCTCTTGGTTTAATATGCAAATTGCACTGTGGCTATGGTTTACGGTGATTTTTGCAAATTTTGCTCAAAGTCTTGCAGAAAATAGAGGCAAGGCGCAGGCGGCAAGTTTACGAAACGTACAGGTGCAGTCCTATGCCAAAAAGGATTTCCTAGGCAAACCAGTGCTAGTGCCGGCTACAGAGCTCCAGAAAGGCGATATTATTATTTGCGATGCTGGGGATATGATCTCAGCCGATGGTGAAGTCATTGAGGGCATTGCAACGGTAGATGAGTCGGCAATCACAGGCGAGTCTGCACCTGTTATTCGCGAAAGTGGTGGAGATAGAAGCGCTGTCACAGCAGGGACAAAAGTAGTAAGCGATCGTATTACCATTCGCGTTACATCTGAGCCAGGATCGAGTTTTCTTGATCGTATGATTCACCTTATTGAAGGTGCAACACGGCAAAAAACACCCAACGAAATAGCCTTGAACATTGTGCTCTCTGCACTCACTATTATTTTCCTCATCACTACTGCAACCCTCAAAATGTTTGGCGACTACAGCGCCGAAGCAAGTGGTGCGAATATCAGCGCAATACTCACCATTCCTGTACTGACATCACTGCTCGTTTGCCTTATTCCCACAACCATCAGCGCCCTTTTAAGTGCTGTGGGCATCGCAGGCATGGACCGCCTTATTCGCCGCAATGTCATTGCAAAAAGTGGCCGTGCAGTAGAAGCTGCGGGCGATATTGATCTTCTTCTTCTTGATAAAACAGGCACCATCACTATGGGCAATCGCGAGGCAACAGAGTTTTTACCAGTGCCAGGTGTTGACAAACAAACCCTCGCCCATGCGGCGCAGCTGGCATCCCTCTCCGATGAAACCCCCGAGGGGCGCTCCATCGTAGTGCTCGCCAAAAACGCATTCAATCTCAGAGCGACGACGGTCGATATTGGCACCTCCGAGTTTATCCCCTTCTCGGCTAAGACACGTATGAGTGGTGTTAACCTTGCCGCAACCAATGGAGCTATTCGCCGCATTCGTAAAGGCGCCCCTCCAGCCATTAAAGCCTTTATCGAAAGCCTGGGAGGCAGCTATCCCGAAGAGATCGATACCATTGTCACTACTATCTCGCAAAAAGGAGGCACCCCACTCCTGGTCTCTGATAATGAGAAAATTTTAGGTATTGTTCACCTTAAAGATATCATCAAAGGCGGCATAAAAGATAGATTTATGCAAATGAGAAAGATTGGAATAAAAACTATCATGATCACAGGGGACAATCCACTCACAGCTGCTGCCATAGCCGCCGAAGCGGGTGTTGATGACTATATAGCCGAGGCCACCCCTGAGATGAAACTAGATCGCATTAAAAAAGAGCAGCAAGAGGGAAAACTCGTTGCCATGACAGGTGATGGAACCAATGATGCCCCTGCTCTTGCCCAAGCTGATGTCGGGGTTGCCATGAATACAGGCACGCAAGCTTCAAGGGAAGCAGGGAATATGGTTGACCTCGACAGTAACCCCACAAAGCTTCTCGATGTGGTGATTATTGGGAAACAAATGCTGATGACACGCGGCGCGCTCACTACCTTTAGTATTGCTAATGATGTTGCCAAATACTTTGCTATTATCCCGGCCATTTTTGGCAGCCTCTATGCCGTAGGGGGGCAAAAAGGCCCTTTAAGTATTTTGAATATCATGCTGCTGCACTCACACCAAAGCGCCATTCTAAGCGCTGTGATCTTCAATGCACTTATTATCGTTGCACTCATTCCTCTAGCCCTCAAAGGCGTACCGTATCGTGCTGAGTCTTCCCAAACCCTTCTTCGCCGCAACCTCTTCATCTATGGTCTAGGAGGTATTTTTGCCCCCTTTGCGGGCATTAAAATTATTGATATATTTATAACATTTATGGGGATCGTCACGTGAAACAAGCTATCAAAATGTTTATCTGGCTTACTTTTGTGGCAGGGGTTGTCTATCCTCTTTTTATAACTGTGATCAGCCACCTTACCATGCCACAACAAGCCTCAGGCTCATTTGTAGAGGTGAATGGAAGAATTGTAGGCTCTTCGTGCATAGGACAAAAATTTACAAAGCCTGAATACTTTTGGCCCCGCCCTTCAGCAACTGACTACAATGGCTTAGCATCAGGGGGTTCAAACCTTGGACCGCTCAGTTTTACTCTGCGACAGCAGGTACAAACAAGGCGTTTACTGCTCATGAAAGCATGCAAAGTAGAAGATCCAAAAGCAGTACCACCTGATCTGTTGTTTGCCTCTGGCAGTGGTATTGACCCACACATTAGTGTAGAGGCTGCTCTTTTCCAAGTAAGGCGTATTGTAGACGCGCGAAAACTCGACGCCTCTTATGTCAAAATACTCGAGAATATGATACAGCAGAGCGTGCACCACAAGCCGCTCGGATGTATTGGAGACGCGTATGTCAATGTGCTCGAGTTGAATGTGATGCTTGATTATGATACTACTGTCCCTCGCAAGCTCGGGACAGCAGCATCATAAATATCGGGGTATAGCGCAGTTTGGCTAGCGCGCTTTGTTCGGGACGAAGAGGTCGCAGGTTCGAATCCTGCTACCCCGAGTATTTTATTCTCGAATAATCTTAATAGACTCCCCATCTTGGCGTTTTCCTACAGATTGCCACTCTTCTTCTGTAAGAGGACTTTCAACATTACGTACATTCAGGGTAAGAAGTTTATGTCTCGTTCCCCAACGATCTATTTCCCCCGCTCTGCGTCTATTATAGTCATATGCTTCTTTCATGCGCTTATTTGTAGGATAGAGATGTTTTTTCTCAGAAAAAAATGTACCTACCGATTGCAATAGCTTCATCAGCTCAGCCTCTCCAGATATTCTTGCGACCTTTTCCGCATTTAAAAAAACGCGTGTACTAAAAGGTATTGCGCTCTTACTGCCTGTAGAGTCGCGTCTGGACTATAAGCTGCATCTCTTTGCTTACGCGCTACTACTATTTCAAGTGCGCATTCAAGGTCACCATCGCAAATGGTCCGTTCAAATTCATCCTGTGCCACGGTAGGAGAAACTGCTCCTACCAGACAAGTATTAATAGTAGATTGTACTGGGTTCATAGAGACTCCTTTTTTATGAGTTGTTTTAAATATGACCAGCATGGTACATACTACGTGCAAAGAATGAATAAAGAAGCCCTACAAGTAACCGTGAGGTGGGCGCATCAGCGCCCCCAGTATAACAGGTCCTCAATTTATGTCATTGTTGTTAAGGCGTCGGAGCGCGTCTGCAGCCCTCTGATAACCTTCTCCTTCACAAGGAGTTGCGCTACAGCTTCACGGCGCACTTTTGGTGGGCTGCCACTGATGACACTCTCTCGAGCGAGCTCCACTCGTACTGTCTCAATAGCAGCATCTATGGTTTGGGTAGGGGTACAAACGAAGTAGTAGGGAGGGCGCCTGAGCGCCTCCTGTATTTGTGTTTCAGATGCTGGTGGTGAGAGGCTCCTGAGCCTTGCTACTTCGGCTTTTGCGCCGCGAATATCATCGCTGCTCCAATCAGCACTTGGTTCATAGCCATGGGCACAAAAGGTGCGCAGTGATTCGAATTCATTGATATAGTTTTCGCTCCATTCTATGATGGCCGAAGGTGTGTAGCGAGCACGGAAGCGAGTTCTATCTCTCTCAGGTACCATCTCTCCCCCAAGATTACCAAATTGATGCATGCCTTGAGCTACTTGAGCGCTTATTTGTTCACTTCCTGGAATCCCTAACTCTTCTCCAAGTGCGAAGGCAAAGCGACGATAATAGGCAATGGTTTCAGAGCCCCTTGGAGGCAGCTCTGACTCAGCAATGTATTTGCGTTTTTTGGCAAGTTCTTTGAGAATGAGCCGCTCAGGAGTGTTTGGAGCCTCTAAACATATTTCTTCGTAGCTATTGTCAATAGCATCGATTTGTGCCTGCCCACAGTGCCTGCACGCAATAAGAAGCGCTATGAACAAAGAAACCGCTGTGTTTTTTTTCGCATCGGGAGAGGCGGTGTTCTGTACCTTTTTTATAATATGCAGAAGCTTATTTTCCATCCAGGTATAGATGATTTCTAAAGAAGAGGACTCTTGAGGAAGCGCATCATCCATTGCAAGAGGATGCTTCATTTGTATAGCTTGAATAAATAATTCTATCTTTGCTTTGAACTGAGTATGATATTCTTCTACGCTGGCACAGCGGTATTCAGTGCCAAAACACTCACCAAGCCTTGTAATATCATGAAAAGCTAGTATGCTCTTGTCGGCAAGAACCTCTTCAAGAAGGGTGTAGAGCCCATTTAACGCTTGTGGACCATCTTCAATGCCCTCTGGTCTTTCTGGTGGCGCTATTATTGGCACTGCCCTCAGATGAGGCTCATGCACTGCATACAGGACATCTATTTCAAGGGCTTGCAACATGGGTTGCATCTCGCGCCGAGAGGCTCCTAGCGCCTGCAGAAGGGCGCAATATTCTTCTTTACCTATACATACAACCATTTGCCGAATCTTGAATAGTGTGGTTATATAAAAATTGCAGTACTCTTCATCGGATGCAGGGTCAATCCTTGCCCCCTTAGATTTTTTGTATATATCATTCACGTAGTTGATACAGAGAATACTATGATGGATATGTGCATCCATATGAGGCTCCTCAAGAGAGCGGAGGCATTTTTCTTTAGCAGTATCAGACAAAAGGGCCAGAATACGCCCAGCTTCTACACAATTGGTAATCGAATATGTCTTGTTGATCCACATTTCATAGTGTACGCATAAAATAGCCTCTTTGAGCTCTGTCGGCAATCTCTTCAGTAAACCCATAAAGAGATCTGGCTGCATGGCAGTTCCTAGATCAAAGACTTGTTGCTTGAGGCTATTCGAAACAGAAGTATGTAGAAGCGATTTGCCAATTGATATACATTCTATCATTTTTTCAATCTCTTGTACCCCTTTTTCTACAGCAAGAGAGTGGTATTTGAGTCGATTCATACGTGATGGTTCATGAATAGTAGTGATAGCTTCGAGATAGGGGAAAGCATCTGCCGTTACGGTATTGCCTATTTTCAAGACCAAAGTGGCGTATCGAATATCGGTAGCTAATGGCTCGGTTGCAAATTGGGCCATAACTTCTGGGCAGAGAATGCTCAGGCGTGTTTGCAGCTTTTTACTCTGAATATCCTCTCCTACAACATTGCTATACCCTGCAAGTAACCAGGCAAGCTTAGCAGTGTCTGACGGCAGCGCTCGTAACTCCATAAGCTGTATTTCATAGGGAGCAACTGAGTGAACATCGTAGAGGACATTATGAATGAGTGTAGCATCAGCTCCTTCAGTTTGCACAAGACGGCGCGTCTGTGTAAATTCTTCATTTATTTCCCCCATATCTGCAAAAGACATGATGCTTTTGATTTCTTGAAGAAGTTGTAAAGAGGCTTGCGCGTAGCTCTTGATTTCTTCATTACTTGGCTCTGAAAGGCTTTCAAAGGCATCGCGCAGCGTTTTGAGTTTTTCAAGACGAAAAAAATAATTTATGCGATAAGCCCTGGGTCGGCAGGTTCTGTCATAACTAGAATCGAATATATCAATGCATTCGTCATATCGTTCTTTATGTTGACGCACAAATTCTAAGGTTTGTTTTGTGATGCGTGCTTTCTCAGGATAATAGCGTGATGCGGACTTCAGCCCGTTGAAGAAATCCACAGAGTTGTTAGTACAAAGATGCAAGAGTATTATATACTGGATTTGTTGCACTACTTCTTCTGACCAGTGGAAGAGAGTCTTATGTCTCTCGAGAATAGTAATACGCTGTTCAGGTGAGGCCCATGAGAGGATTATACCAATACTATTAATCTTTATTGAAATCATATTTACAGCATGAAGCTCTAATCGAATTACACATTCAGATGATAAATAGACGAGAAATATATCATCTAATTTACTCATTATTCTTATTATATGATAACCATTGCCTGACTGTTCTTGTGATAATAATTTCCAGCTGCGCAAGAGTGCTAACCCATCTCGCTTTATGTGGAATTCTTTTAATACTGAGATGTGTCGTATTGTTGCTTCAAACTGCAAGCAAAGTGTACTCTCGTTACATGCTACACCCCGCCCTTTGAGCATTTCTGTAAGTGCTGGTAAGGCATCTGCATACAATCGCTCGAGTGTATTGAGTATACCTGCATATTTTTTATAGTAGCGATCGCGTGCGTCCTCAGAAGCAAATGGCGTGCTTGATGCTGTTTTTGTACGCCTCTGCTCCAATTCAATAAGTTGGTTAATAAGAGGGATAGACGTCAGTTCTCGAGTAATGCTCTTAATGAGGCGTGCATAGCTCGTGTCTTCATTATAGGTTCTGTGCATCATTTTCGTGTACTGAGATCCCATACGGCGAGCATAGTCACTCAGCTCTGCAACATAGACATTGCGCTCAGTGTAGTAGGCATCATTTTTCTCTTGGTTTGCTCGCTCCTGTTCAAACTGATGCAGCCGGCCTATGTGGCCGAGGCACTGCACTTCTTGAGCAAATAAGAGGACGTTGGAGCTTGGGTACTTCCGTGCCAAGAGGTCGATAGCTTCGTCCACTTGCGGCCGTGTCATTTTTGAAACAAGGCTTACCGTAAGAGGTAGGTCTTGAAAAAGAAAGGCAACTTCGAGGGGGTTGGCACTTGGATGATCTTCTGGATGGTGCAGTAGTTGTTCAGGATGTTCTATAAGATATCTGAGTAAATTGCTTGTGGCATGTGTACCCCTAATGCGTTCACATATACCGCCATATGCATGAAAGACCTGACGGAAAAAATATCTTTTTAATGCGTGCGTTGTACTGTTGTGCGGTTTATACAATGCAGCTTTAAATGGTACTAAGCCATCCCCTGCCGCGGCTACGACATTGCAGGAAGGGTGTTTAAGGAGTTTCTGGACTACTGCGAGCATTCTATTTGCGCAAGCAGCATATAATGGGGATCCTGCCTGATTATAAACACCAACAGATACGCCCATATCAATGAGACGCAGTGCAAGGGAGCTCCTCCCTGTCCAACACGCTCTATGAAATAGAGTGGTTTGTGTCGAGGCTATTTTTGGATCAACACCCACAGCGAGCAATCTCTCAATAATGGCGTCGTGCTCCTCTCCTTCAGCATTACATGCACAAATCAGTGAGGTAGCGCCATTAGAAATTCTGGCCGTCGGATTTGCACCCATATCAAGCAGCCGAAAAACAATATCTTTAAACCCTGCAAGACATGCTGCTAAAAGTGGTGTCCAACCACCTCCTACTACTGCATGTATATTGGCTCCTTTATCAATAAGCAGATGCGCAAGTTCTCTGTTGTTATTATTAAGAACAGCGACTAAAGGAGAAGTTCCATCAGGCTTATTCACTACCGTGTTGGGCTCTTGAAGAAAGCGGCGAGCTACATCACTCATATCGCTTGCGGCACATACAATGCGTAAGGATTCTGCATCCACCTGCATCCCGAATTCAAGAAGTTTATAAATTACATCTTTTAGTTTACAAAAACAGGCATTTTGCAAGAGAGATGGCGGACAGTCGCGAGATATGGTAATACCGTGTGTAAGAAGCGTGAGTACGATGTGGGTAACCTGGTCGATTTGCGCATTCGTCAATGGCTGCTGCTGGTAGGTAGTTTTCATCCTGTCTAGAAAACGCGAAAGAGGGGCTACATCTTTTGATGCAAGCCTTGCGCCTTGGTCAAGCAGACTATACACAAGATAGATATCTCCGAGATCGAGCGCGGCTTGGAGCGGAGACGACTCTGAAGATACGTGCACAGCAGCATGGATATTGTTGGTTGCAATAACAGGATTCATTTATATTACCTCTTTTAAATAACGCACATAGCGCCATTACTATAAGTTAAAAGAAGAATAATACCACAAAAGCAATAAAGATGCTATAAATAACATGTAGATGATGTTTTTTAAATACAGAGGTGTTTGCAGAGATATTTTTGCATTGCTAATTTATTACACAATACCGTATAATTCGGCGAACTGTTTTTGTCACCAAAGCAAAGGAAAAAAATATTATGAGTATAAACTCTGCATCTTTTATATTTTCTGGAACAATAAATGCTTACAGCTCGAGCGCAGCGAGCAGTGCAGCAGCTTTCAGCTCCAGCTCTTCAAGTAGCATGTCTATGAGCTCCACTGCAACAAGTACTTCTTCCAGCATAAGCACAATAACAAATTTTGTATCTCCCATATTTTCTGGAATCACCAATGCGTACAGCTCGAGCTCTTCAAGTAGCCTTTCTATGAGCTCTACCGCTGCAAGCTCCTCTTCCAACATAAGAGCAATACCAAATCAGGTAACATATAGAAATCATCCAAGTACCCAATACAATTTGGGGCTTGCTTATTGGCGTGGCCGAGGCGCGCCTCAATCGTATTCAATCGCAGCGTACCAGTTCAATCGTGTGGCAGAACAAGGACATATAAAAGCCCAATATAATGTAGGGGTGGCTTATTGGCATGGCCAAGGCGTGCCCCAATCGTATGCAATCGCAATGTATTGGTTCACACTTGCTGCAAGACAAGGCAGTGCGTTGGCACACTCTGCTTTGGCGACGGCTTACCGGCGTGGCCTAGGCGTACCCCGATCGTGTGTATTTTCAGACCGCTACTTCTCGGAGGAACAGGCTCCAGATACTATTGTACAACTAATGGATGCTATCGACCAAGATCCCATTGCACTACCGCCAGCCGTACAACCCTCGCTACATAACAGTAGCGGTGGAGCAACCGTCATCCGCATCTCTGCTCGAACCGTATAGTCACGAATCACAAGATGGGCGGAAGCAGCTCAGTCACGGTCACCATATTGCAGCCTTGTATATTGCTCACAATGCCCTTAAAACGCACTGTCTGCCCAGCTTTGAGGGTCGAGATGCCAAAATCCCCGCGATTGCTGACGTAAAAAACCGAATTATCAGGATACGATTTTATAATGGTCGAGCCTCGTGTTTGCGTTACAACGCCTTGTACCTGAAGATTGATCTCACGTAAAAGAAAATGCGTTTGTGCAAATGTGCGAAATATGAGACGACTCTGAAATGGAGCGTTTTTTTTCCAAATTACCTGCCCAAATCCCGCAAAAGGATAGATTTTCGCATCTTGCACCTCAGGCAGCCGCAAAAGCTCTTCCGCAATACTTCTTGCACAATATATGCAGTCCTCATTAGTCACAGTAAGACGAATTTCTAGTATTTCAGCATGTACCACACATACACTGCATAGGCAGAGCATTAAAAAAAAATTAAATACTGACATCTTAAACAATCCTCTTTGGAACCTAGTTACCATAGCGCCATAATTATATCTATCTATTTTTGCTCTCCACTATTATTACTGGGTATAACCATACACAGTAACACATAGTTTTTGATTTGTCAACCATCCACTTACTGCTAAACAAACACATCACCGCTTTGGACCACATACTCTGTGCCATCACGCAAGAGCACTCGCAATGTCCCTTCAGGTGCAATACTAAGTACTTCCCCTTCAATACAAGCACCACCTGTTTGTACACGAATAGGCCTACCAAACATCCAAGAGAGCATATTCTGCCAGCGCATCTGTTTCTCAAGACTACAGTCTGCCAACGTCTCAAGATGCTGCAAAAAATGCCCTGTTAACATATCCTGAACAACCTCTATGCATGAGAGCCTCCCAGTTTCTGCAAAAATAGATGTGGCGGGCTGGCCGATGTCTTGCATCTCTGTGTGCGTCATGTTACAGTTCAAACCAACGCCTACAATGATACAAGAAGTCGCTGCGTCTACTTCGGTAAGACAGCCTGCAATTTTTTTTCCTGAGGCTAAAAGGTCATTAGGCCATTTCATTGTAGCCTTCACACCATGTTGTAGAAGAGTATCATATACACTAAGACTTGCAATCTGAGAAAATAAAAAGGCCTTGCGTATGTCTTCAAAAAACGCAAAGGTCAGATAAAGATTTTTATCTTTTGGAGCATGCCATTTACGCCCCTGACGCCCTCTTCCATGTGTTTGTTCGGAAGCAGTAATGATAGCACATTCATTCGGCTGCAATTCTTCTATATGCCTTTTTGCCCAACTATTGGTAGAATCAATGGTAGGAAAATGGTGATAGGTAATGTATAGCACACGGTTTTTACATAGAATTGATTTTCGTCTTCCATTTGGATAAAAATCGGGACACTTCATCACTTTTGCCCTATTTTTTATCCATAGACAATAAAGGAATAAAAAATGCCTTTATATCAAGCACAACATTTTGGAAAGATAATGAAGGCTGCTCAATATTTCTCAAGAAAGCTTCCCAGAGTGTGATGATTTGAGGGTCGGTATAAAAAGACTCTAAAAAAGCCTCTGGAAATATACTTAAAGGCGTTTCTCTATGCTGAAAAATTTTGCTCACTAGAGGAAGGGTCTGTTCTTGCGTTATCTGAAATTGCTTTAGCATTACCCATATATCGTAAAAATCCTTCATACGCGTGTTTGCACGCCCTCGACGAATTATAGTATCCAATTTCTCAGCAATGCTTGTTTCTGGTGTGTATCCTCGAAGTTGTGGAATGGGAAAATCCAAAAGTATAGGATAATTGATATTCACAGGGTGTGGCAGAATGGTATCGCTAAAACCGATGTCTATACGTAAAGAGAGTTTTGCGGTAAAAAGATGTGCGAAAAATTGAACAACAACACCTCGATATTCATTATCTAATTGGGATTCGATCACCGAAAGCGTATCGATATCAAACAATATCCCATCCACAGCGCATCCTACAGCACAAATTTCTTTTATTATATTAGTAATATTTTCAATAGAATTATTTATTTTCCCTAGCAAATCGATATCTCGCGTAGGTCGATAAACCGAAGGACTCCATACCATAAGCATTAAGCCTCCTTTAAGAAAAAAAGCATTTCTATATTCCGATATACTTAGGCGGTATAAAAAGCGCTCCATTGCATAATAACGAAGCACTTCTTGTGTAGGACGCTTCTTAGAATGGGCAATATTTCTCAGTCTATGATATACAGACTCTTGGAGATTTTTTACTTCTTTTTTAATCATAAATACTCACGATAGTCTCCATAATTGGGGTTAAGACCTTTTCTACTCTACACAGTCGTGCGAAGGCATATAATTTATTTACGTCTGTTTTTCCCCTCCTCCAATACTCTTTAAACGCTTCCAGCATCACATCTTTCCCAATTTTATTTCTAAATTTTACACAGTCGACCAATGTTTTTTCAATACTGTATATTTGTACCGGAAATCCATTTATCGAAATCGTTTCTATTCCAGCAGCATATGTCTGTGCAGAATACCAAAAACACCGAAATGGAGGGTAATCAAAATTTGGACGACTTTTGACCGTTCGAGGGAGAGCTACGTAGACGAAATGCGGAATTTGTGTGGTTAATTCATAATGCGCTAGTGCAGAAATGAGGCAAATAACTCCTTGCGGCATTCTTTTTGCTACTAAGACAAGATCTGGTTCTGAAAAATCTGGCATAGAGAGCAGACGAAATACTCCACGCCCAAGTGACTCAACTATTCCTTCATTGCGAAGTCGATAGAGTACCCGAGGATGAATGCCGCCTTTAATGGCTTCCGATGTGCGCAAAATGCCATGGTGACGACGAAAAACCCGTATAGGATCATGAAGTTTTTTCATAATGGATAAAAATAGGGGCAAATTTCTACTTTTGCCTCCATTTTTATCCATACCTGCAATTTTTTGCAACTCATGATACAATTGTGGGGAAATGGTCAGTCTCCTGATCCCAAAGGACCTCGAATATGTAGCGCTTTGGCAAAAGAGGTGCTTGACAAATTGCCGTTGGAGACAAAATTTGATGATTTTGGCGATGGGGAAAACCTTTTGCAAATCTCAATAGTGGCCTGAAAGGCCACAATATGTATAGCCCAGGGCAACGCCCTGGGGGACGATTTGCAAAAGGTTTTTGCCCAGCGACAAAAGCGCGAATTTTAGCCCAAATCGGCAATTTGTCAAGCACCTCGAAACACATTTTTGGTGGTCGGACCTCCGTAGGAGGGCTGACCACTAACATATATCAATGTATAGCACACGGTTTTTACATAGAATTGATTTTCGTCTTGTCTTCATTTGTCTCCTGCTTATGGCGATAAGTGTGGTGACTATTTCTTCCTATTCGGGAGAGGGCCTCACAGCAGATGCGATGCATGAAACATGGCTTACTCCCATGGTGAAAAGCCAGATGAAGTGGTTTTGCATTGGCTGGATCCTCTTTTTCATTTTTGCTGCCTTTGATTATAACAAACTGCGAGAATATGCATGGCTCATTTATGGCCTCACACTCCTCGCCCTTATTGGGCTGTTTTTTACAGAACCCATTCAAAATGTCAGGCGCTGGTATCGTATTCCTTTCATTAACTTCAACGCACAGCCCTCTGAGGCGGCAAAACTCACGGTTATTATTGCCCTGAGTTGGTTTTTGGAAAGGCGTGCCAACAGTTCTAAAAGCATGGCCACAACACTAGGTGCGGTTGCTATTGCTGGCATTCCCTTCTTGCTGATTGTAAAACAGCCAGACTTGGGCACTGCATTGGTGCTCTACCCTATTGCCGGCGTCATGTGCTATTTCGGCGATATTCATCCCTTTGTTTTGCGCCTTTTTACAGGCCTTGCCGTGCTTGGGCTTGTTTTTGTGGTGTGCATTTTTAGCGGCTTTATTCCTTATGAAGAGACAAAACCCTACGTACACCGCATCTTAAAAGAATACCAGTATGAGCGATTAAATCCTGATACCCATCATCAAAAAGCAGCCTCTACGGCAATTGCCATTGGAGGCATTTCAGGTGTTGGATGGAAAGAGAGTGAGTATGCACGCGGTGGATCGCTTCCTGCGCCCTATACAGACTCGATTTTCCCGGCTTTTGGAGAAGAGTTTGGCTTAATAGGACTTATTTTCCTGCTCGTACTTTTTTATTCGTTGATTTATTGTAGCTTTCAGGTGACTGCCGTGGCAAAAGACCCCTTCGGCAGGCTCCTTGCAGCCGGAATTGCCATATTTGTCGCCATACACGTCCTTGTCAATATTGGCATGATGTGCGGCCTACTTCCCATCACAGGGGTGCCTCTCCTCTTACAAAGTTATGGAGGCTCGTCGATTATTAGCACGATGACGACATTGGGAATTTTGCAAAGCATTTATAGCAGAAGGTTTATGTTTTGACGGTATCGTGCAAATTTTCCTTCAGAAAATTTGCATGATACCGTAAAATACGCTTAGGATATTTGTAATAATATGGATACACGATTGAACACACACTTTCTTTTTACCCCTGGGCAATGGCTAGGCACTGGAGAAGTGCACTTTACCATGAGCACAGAGGTACTTCAGTTTCGTACCAAATGGGTAGTTACCCAAGAAGAAGACGATCTTTTCAATGCCACACAAGTTGTAGAAGTAGTGGGTGGGGATCGTATTGCCAATCTCTTTGAAATCTCAAAAGAAGGGCCAGGCTCTTTCGAAATCATCTTGGAAAACGAACTACTCGGAACCTTTATAGGAAACGGTATTATCGAAGATGAGCGCGTTGCATGGGAATTTCGTGACAAGGGTACTTTCGAAGGCTATGAAGTCTACAACCGAGTCAGTGATACCGAATACACCATGCACGCAGAATACCTTTCCTCCGATCAGCTACGCACCGAAATACGCGGAAGAATCTGGCTACAATCGTAATGTAGTGTTATGTGCACTTTTCCTGTCGGAAAAAGTGCATATAGCGCAAAATATACGAAAAAATACACTTGCAAAAATCTTTCACACCCGTTACAACTGTAAACAGCAAGCCGTTTTAGCGGCAGCTCAATTAACTATCAAAATATTTTTGGAGGACTTATGAAGTTCATTTTTCAAATCGTAGCAATTGCTCTTGTTTGCAATGCATTTGCATCGTGCTCAAATCAAAATGAGACAGGTAGCAAGCCAACAAAACAGGAAAAAGAAGAGAAATCTTCGAAGCAGTAATGCATTTTTTGTAATCCATAGAGCTCCACAGGAGCTCTATGGATTACATCAACTCAATTGTCAGCCCCCATCCGGCTATTCATAAGCCTTTTCGCAAGAAAAAGTACCATATCATGCAACTTAAACAAGAAAAAAAATTTACTACAGAAACATGGTATTTAGCAAAAACCCGAAAAAACTGTATAATGAAGGAAGGAGGGATATTATGAGTACCCATGCGCATCACGCATATCATGACAAGGTCAAGGTTACTATTGAATGTACAAAAGATGAAAGGGTATACATTAAAATGCTGGCAGCAAAAGCACATGTAAATCTTAGTGAGTTAATTCTATCGTATCTCAGGATAGATTTCCCAAGAAAGCCTAATAAAGAAACCCTCGAAGCCCACCAAGAAGCTATAAGTGGAGGCGGAATCGAGTGTAGGGATTTGGATGACTTTTTGGAACAGATGGGAGTAAATCCTCGTGCTCTCGATTAAATATGCCTCAAAAGTCAAAAAAGACAATAACAAGCTCGTCGTAGAAAGACTTGGGTCACATTCAGAGCTTTTCTAAAAGCTCAGAAATATGAAGCGACTGCATTTTTTTAATCCTCATAAGCTCCGCAGGAGCTTATGAGGATTACAGCTCTTACGATAAACAGTGTGCAATCCGCGGCACGATCACACGAGGATCTGCCTCCTCATTATGTCCCTCTGGTATCCCAAGAAATATTTTGCTCTCTCGTGGACATGCTGGGTCGTCTAATAATGCCGTCGCAAGAGCTGCCGTTTCGGCAATGACGCTATCGTGTCGAATAGGTGCGCTTGAAGTAAGCTCTGTGGCAACCTCAACGTCTGCCGTTTGGAGAATGATCTCTGGCGCTCGCAGCTTCTTAGAAGATGCTGCCGTATCTATGTTCCACCCGAAGAGGCGCACAAGTAGGCCAGCTATTGAAGCCACTCTCTCAGCCGCTACTTGACTCAGTGTTGCAAAGGTGCGGCTTTTTACAAAGACATATTTTTTGTCAGTTCGCAGTTCATGAGAAACGAGGGCATCTGCCTGTACTCCCCCACCAATTGAATGCCCAATTCCAATAATTTCTCTTGCCCCAATACCACGTTCATCGTCTTCGAGCAGCCTGAGCATAGCTCGGTACGCTTTGGCACATGCGAGCCTGCTAGGAGGCCCATTACTGCTTCCCACTCCTGGATAGTGAAAGAAAATAGCATTGGCACCAATGCCCTGAAGGATTGGCTTATATGCGTTGTACGATGTTTCATAGAGTTCACCGTTTCCATCAGATATGAGAGCCCATCTTCTATTAGCGAATGTATCTGGCTTTCCCATAATCATGGCATCAATCGTATACCCATCACAGGCAACACTAATACGTTTCATTTTCCATGCACGATTATCATGGCATACCCGCATTCTGTAGCTCAGTATATCTTCATCGCTATAAGCAATTGAAGAGGGCAATACAAGTGCTGCAACAAGGCTATGCAAGATCTGATATATATATATAGGAAATATGATAATAGAAAAAATTACCTTAACAACTCGCATAATTTTGTGCTCAGTATTCCACTCATACATAGGTGCCAGAGGCTCTATTTGAGAAAATTCGCGTTGCTTTATCTCCGTATACTGGGGTTGCTTGTAAAAGGCATTATCCCCAACCAACATATCCTCGAAGACATTTGGTAAAAGGACTGGGTAGATACTAGACATATATTTATTATTCCTTATTTATAATGAACTTCGCCATGTGCACTTTTCCGGAAGGAAAAGTGCACATGGCGTTAATTATTATTCTTCCTTCATAAAAGCAGCTCCAAGCTTTGCCTGAAGGGCTTTTTTGAGGGCTTCTTGTTTTTTATTTGAGATGCCACCGAGAAAGTCAATGGACTGTAGAAGACGCGCTCGCGTGCGATCTTTACCTAAAAGCTGCACAGAGTCGAACAGCGGCAACCCATGACGCTTGCCTTGGATGCAGGCAAACAAAAGCGGCATCACTGCTTTTTTATGATGCACACCTAAATGCTCACTGACTGCCCGAGACGCACTGTTCATCCCGCTACCCGTCCAGTTTTCTATCGCGTCAAGCTCGTAGATGATGGCAAAAAGGACATAGGCCGCCTGCTGCTTGGTAAGATCCGGCACCTGAAAGAGGGCGTCTGTATACTCTAGATGATTACTAAATAAAAAGCTTGCAAGCTCCATAAACTCGCCAAAGGTCTTTATACGAGAGTGTACAAGAGGCATAATTTGCTGCATGTATGCATCATTGAAACTCCACGCTTTCAACCGATCCCAGAGCGCATCTTGCGGTATTGTGGTGATGAGATAGTGCTGATTCATCCATTCAAGCTTTTGAATATCAAAGACAGCTCCTGATGTGCCTATTCGCTTCTCATCAAATTCAGTGATGATTTCGTCTAGAGAATAGAGTTCTCGTCCATCTTGCATGCTATAGCCCATGAGCGTCAAAAAGTTACGAAAGGCTTCAGGCAAATAGCCACTATCGCGGTAGTAGAAGATGGAAGTAGGGTTTTTCCGCTTGGAAAGCTTTTTGCCATCTTTGCCAAGCAGCAGCGGCATATGCATAAATGTTGGTGGCTTCCACCCAAAAGCCTCGTAGAGATAGATGTGTTTGGGTGTTGAGCTCATCCACTCATCGCCACGAATCACATGCGTAATCTGCATTAAATGGTCGTCAACTACATTAGCAAGGTGATAGGTAGGATAGCCATCTGACTTGAGAAGCACCTGATCGTCGACATCCGCCCATGGCACTTGGATGCGCCCCTTAATAGCATCATCAAACACACAATCTCCGGAGAGCGGTATTTTCAGGCGAATCACAAAGGGCAGCTCCTTGGCTTCTTTTTCTTGTACTTCCTCAGGTGTCAAATAGCGATCACGACGATCGTAGCCCTGCTTTTGCCCTGAAACTTCAGCAATTTGACGCATTTCTGCAAGCTCTTCTTGCGTTGCAAAACATTTATAGGCCTTGCCCGCGGCTAAGAGGTCATAGCAATGCTTACGATAGATTTCTGTACGCTCTGACTGACGATACGGTCCGAAAGGCCCGCCAATATCTGGCCCCTCATCCCATTGTAGGCCTGCCCAACGAAGAGCTTTATATATATTTTCCTCGTATTCTGGGCGACTCCTCTTCTGGTCAGTGTCTTCAATGCGTAATATAAACTTCCCACCATGGTGGCGAGCAAAAATAAGATTAAAAAGTGCCATATAGGCGGATCCTACATGTGGATCACCTGTAGGCGATGGCGCAAGCCGTACTCGTACTGTCATAATGTCCTTTGTTCTCCATCTCTACTATCTCGAGCAAGCTCGAGATAGTAGAGATAGAGAAAAATATAGTGTTTTGTTCTGGAGAAAATTATCTCGTAGCGAAGCTTAGAATACAAGGGGTTTCGTGCTATGGGCCAATCAAATATTTTTTAAAAAAAATATTTATTGATTCCAATCCTTAGTTCTGCTATAATTAGAGCTTAAACAAGGATACACTTATGAATGAGCAAGCAAAATCCAGCTTTAGTGGATGGAGATCGTACATGTGGCCTATTCATGGCTATGAGTTAAAAACCATCATTCCACTGTTCGTGATGCTATTTTGCGTCTGTTTTAATTACACCATCTTACGCAACCTGAAAGACGCACTTGTCGTCACCGCAAAGAGTTCCGGAGCCGAGGTTATCCCTTTCATCAAAGTATGGGCACTTCTGCCCGCAGCTATTGTAGTGACCATCCTATTCACTACCTTTTCCAACCACTTCAAGCGCCGCACGGTATTCTACTCCACTATCACTGGATTTCTCTTCTTCTTTGCAATTTTCGGGTTTTTGATCTATCCTCACCGTGAATCGCTCCATCTCCACGCCTTTGCCGACTGGCTTGAAACCATACTGCCAGCAGGCTGTAAGGGGCTTATAGCGATGGTGAGAAACTGGACCCTTACCTGCTTTTATGTGATTGCAGAGCTATGGGGCAGCATGGCCCTTACAGTACTCGTCTGGGGCTTTGTCAATGAAATCACAAAAATCCAAGAGGCATCACGTTTTTATAGTGTGCTCGGCATTGGTGCAAACGCTGCGGCCATTGCGGGTAGCCTGCTATCGGTACTTCTCTCGACCCCTGAAGAAGGAGGGCCTCTCCCCCTAGATGCATCGTGGGAGCAGACATTCTCGCGCCTCATTATTTTTGTCCTGATCTCTGGCGGTATTCTTTTAGCAGCGTTTCACTGGATACAGGCCCATGTGGTGCACACCTCCCCTTCCCTGCTGCAGAAGGAAAAGCAAAAACAAGCTGAAAAGCAAAAACAAGCTGAAAAGCCGAAAAAGCTCAGCTTTAAGGAAAGCCTTATCTACATAGCGAACTCCAAGTACCTTCTTTGTATCGCCGCACTGGTTGTCTCCTACAACCTCGTGATTGGGCTTGTAGAGATTATCTGGAAAGCCTCTCTCAAAGACGTCTATCCAGAGCCTGGGGCTTATAATACCTACATCAATAGCGTCAATGTGATACAAGGCATTATCTCAACCACTACCTCACTACTTATGGCCGGCATCATTGGAAGGCTTGGCTGGACACGTACTGCCCTTCTTACTCCCATCATTCTCCTCATCACTGCAACCCTCTTCTTTGTCTGCCTGCTTACTCCACATAGCATCGCCCCTGCCTTCGCATCGCTCGTCGGCATGACTCCTATTGCGCTAGTCATCTTCTTTGGCTCGCTCCAAAACTGTGTCTCTAAGGCAGCAAAATACTCCCTATTTGACGCTACCACAGAGATGTCCTTTATCCCGCTCTCCTCAGAGCATAAGTTTAAAGGCAAGGCTGCTATTGGTGGCATCGGCTCTCGCCTTGGAAAGTCAGGCTCCTCATGCATCCATACAGGCCTCTTATTCCTCTTCACCTCATTTACCGCAAGCGCTCCCTACGTTGCAGCTATTCTTCTTGTCGTTATCATTCTCTGGATCACAGCCGTTATCTCCCTCGGCAAGCAATTTAAAACC
>Ga0207126_1043_pt1 | contig 29541 bp, 25 predicted proteins | sample Alteio_BWMinHeat_20_FD_153586 | JGI IMG/M metagenome (GOLD analysis project Ga0207126, IMG submission 153586) | Enriched cells from forest soil in Barre Woods Harvard Forest LTER site, Petersham, Massachusetts, United States -... | ecosystem: Environmental > Terrestrial > Soil > Temperate forest >...
GCAAAATTTCGGTGTTTTCAGCCTTTTGCGTTTTGCTTCCAATTCTTTAATAATCTCAATGCCTATAGGATTTTTTGAAAATTTTACCTCGAATACATACAGATTATTGAAACGGCTATGGATCATATAATCAATTTGGCATCCAGGCTGTCTTGCAGTTGGGTTTTGAAAAAAGGGACCGTCCATGAGAACTTCTTCTGGTGCAATGTCCATGATATGCCACAACAATTTACGGTTATTGGTGATAAGGTTTTCAAATTGTAGTCCCATAATAGTCTCCCACGCTGGAAGATGAGTAAATATTGAATTAGAGAATGTATCATTTTCGATTTTTGAACGATGTGGAGCTATGTATTTCAGATAAAACCGTAAATAGTTATCGCTAAGGCGATAACGGCTCAGCTTGCCCTCTTGGCCACTTTTTAAATCCCAGGTAAAATCTCTTTGTACAAAGCCTGCTTTTACAAGCTCATCAAGTTGCCGAGAGGAAGTACCACCTTCTTTTTTCTTCAATTTTTTACAAATTTGGGCAAGATCTTTTGGACCATTAATTAAACAGCTTACGATTTCTTTATGGCTTTCATTACTTCGTGCAAAGAGATCTGAAAATATCTCATCAAATTCTCGGACGAGAAGGCCTCCGGACATAAAGCAAAGGTTGTGAATATTTTGTTCTGCAGAGATATGTGGTTTAATGTGCTCCAGATACAGGGGTACCCCTCCTGTTACGGAAAGGAGTTTAAATTTCTCATAAGCTGAGATGCGTTGTTCTTTTGGAGTCCAGAATGCATTACATACATTCAATGGGAGTTCTTTGAGTACAAGATCGATAGTAACACGGCCAACAAAACCACTACTTTTTAAAATATTATTTTCAATCCAAGAGGATACAGATCCACATAGAACAAGAATCAAGAATGGGTTTTTGCTAAAATACAAATCCCAAGCATTTTTTAATTTTCCGAGAAATTCAAAGTCTTTCCCGCCCATCCAAGCTATTTCATCAAAGACGATGAGGACGCGACCTGTCGGTATGTGTTTAGAAAAGTGCCAGAAAAGGTTGCCCCAGTCATCTGATTTAATGCCAGGAATCCCTTGCCTTTCTAGCTGTCTCGCAAATTCTTCACGTTGCAATTCAGCTGTAGTTTTTTGATGTGGAGGAGTTCCTGTGAAATAAAAACTCTTCATATCCTTGCCAAATTCGGCAAGAAGTCTACTCTTTCCAATCCTACGGCGGCCTCGAACGACAATAAGGCTTGCACTATTTTTTTCCAGAAGTCCTTTGAGTCGATTCATTTCGACTTCACGACCTATAAATTGAAATGGCTTCATATTTTTCATTACCGAGGTACTTGCAAAATTCCAGTTTGGGCCAAAATTCGCGCTTTTGTCGCTGGGAAAAAACCTTTTGCAAATTGTCCCCCAGGGCGTTGCCCTGGGCTATACATATTGTGGCCTTTCAGGCCACTGTGGTGAATTTGCAAAAGGTTTCCCCCCATCGCCAAAATCATCAAATTTTGTCTCCAACGGAATATTGCAAGTACCTCTCCAATTATATCAAAGATGAGAATAAAAAAAGCAGCAAATCGACATTTGCATGTTTGCTGCCAGAATTTTGAGCTGAAAAATCTGGCAGCAAATCGACATTTGCATGTTTGTTGCCAGAATTTTGGGCCAAAAAATGTGGCAGCAAATCGACATTTGCATGTTTGCTGCCAGAATTTTGGGCCGAAAAATGTAGCAGCAAATCGACATTTGCATGTTTGCTGCCAGAATTTTTGATTCGGAATCTATTGATTGTTCCCCAGGTCTCAGGGATATGAGCATGACAAACGTGATAGCTAATACAAGCCCTGGTTGCTTTTTTTTTACAGGGAGAGCCACAGGAGAATAGCTGCAGAGAGAGCTTGTCAGAGGCGTTAGGGGTGCTAGAGGCATTGGGGATTGAAGTTTGGACAGTGGGGAGATTAAAGAGAAGGCTAAGGGATCATTATGGGCTTATAAGGAGTACCAAAGATGCATTTTCAACGAGCATATGCTCGTTGAAGTCCAGACACATAAAAATAGACTGACAAATAAATTTGTCAGTCTATTTTTATGTGTCTGGACTTTTCTGCTTTCAGCAGAAAAATGCATCGAACAACTCGGATCTTTCCCTGCATCTCTGTGATCTCCCTCTTAAAAAAAGCAACCAAGGTATGTAATTGCCCACACCTTACGATCCCGCGTCATCTCTCAAGTGCTTCTCTAAACTCTCTATTCTTTTTATCATCAAGCTTCGTTATCCACTTCTCCTTAATAAGCCACCTTAGATTTCTCTCTAATCTCTTTGTCCAGACCTTCCCCATCAACGCATCCCAGCCCCCCATACGCCTCTGACAAGCTCTCTCTGTAAGCTTTCTCCTGTGGCTCTCCCTGTAAAAAAAAGCCCCCACAACTTGTAACTGCCAAAATTCCATTTCCGGGCTTTCGCGGACGCTTGCAGCGCCGCCGGTCTGGAGTCGGCATTTTTGTCATGTGCAATTTTCCGTAGGAAAATTTGCACATGACATCAACTAATAATCGTGCTTCAACATTATTGACATTTGCCCTTCTTGGTCATCTCCAACTTCAGCACGAATATGCACGTTTTTATGCAGTTTCGCCTCAATGCCAACCCTGTTTGCCGCACTTTCTACATCCTTAGAAAGACGGAGTAAAACATCCTTGGCAATATATTTGCCGACTTGTATCGATACCGAATCCGTATTTGAACCATTATTTGAATCATCAACATAGGGGGATTTATTAATCTCAAAATGATCAATGCCAATTCGCTTTTTCAATGTATCAATGATACCAACATGCCCCAGAGGTCGGTTGAGACTAAGGATAACTCGCGCAAGTTGGAGCCCTTGTAGGGGAGAAATTTCTGTAAACGCTTTATTAAAGAGAATACGTGAGAGAATTTCGTTTTCAGAATAAGGAGGGGAGGATTGAAAAGAGAGATGCGGCGCTTTAATAGACCCTGTAAACAACAGCTGGGTAGTCATGTCACTTAAATCTGCTGCCGCACAGACGTACATAGCAGAATTAGAGAAAAGATCCCCATGGGCTTCTATAGAGCCTTTTGTGAGAGCAAATTTTTTGTCCGCAAACACAAATGTCCCCTTCGTGGCCTGGATGGAGCCAAACACTAAAGGCTCCTCATTTGTCCCTCGCAGTGTGCATCTGCCTTTCCATTCAGAGTCCAGTCCTCGGCCTTTTATGAACCCATTTTTAGGCATGGTGCAATCAAGATCAAAATGCAGGGTAAAAGGGCTTTTGGGAGCAGCATCAGGAGGGTCAGGGTAATTTACGTAGATAATATCAAGGGTGGGAGTATCTGCCGAAAAGTCTGAGCTAAGATTGAGCTCTGCTTTGTCGATATGACACGATGCCTTGAGGCATGCATTTGCGGTGTTTCCTGACAAGATGGCTTTTCCAGAAGCAAAGACATGGGCAAAATCAGTATGGACCACTTCGCACTTTTTGAGCTCCAGTTGCACGTCTATGGGAAAATGTTGTAACCTATTAAGCTGAATCTTGCCTTTGCCATGAGTGATACCCTTTGCTGTGAGCCGTTCGATAGTAATAATATCGCCTTTACATAATGCTGTAAGGGCAATATCTTCGAGAGTAGCCCCAGTGTTAAAAATCTGTAAGGTAGCGTTGGTTATTGAGAAGCCACCGCTCATCTGTGGCTTGTGAGTAGTGCCCAGTATTGCCATATCGAGATGGAGTATGCCTTCTACCACTTCATCTTCTTGTAGATAAGGAAGAACCAGTGGCTGGATATCCAGCGCCCCCTTAAAGGCAATGTCAAGTGGTTTATCATCAATAATGCTAAAGCGCAAAGGGGCAATCTGAAAATGAATGGGCAATTTGGCCGACCAGGCAAGCTTGTCAAACTCTCCAGCGCTCTGAACGTGCTCACTATCTATATCCAGGGCACAATATGCTTGCTCTTTTGTAAAATCTATATGTATTTTTGGCTGCACAGTACTGCCTGAGATGGCTCCATCAAAATCAATCGGGCCAGATACAGGAACGTGGGGTGTGAAAAACTGCAAATACTCAAGAGGCACTGCCCGCCCCTTCAGGTATCCTGCGAGGCAGCCCTCCTGCATCTCTGCGAACGCTTCGAACTTACCACCTTCCCAGAGTACTTCGCAGGGCGCGAGTGTGGCTTTTTCTTTTGTGACATCAAGCTTGAGTGGGTGTGTGAGGGTGGCATTTTTGCCTGCTGCGTCTAATGACAGCTGTTCGATTTCGAGCGATGTCGCCTCTTCGTCTTGACGCCATTGCCCTTTTACTGCCGCTTCAAAAGGGCCATTATCAATTTTCCCTTGGCAGTTTGCTTGAAATGCGGCAGCCGTAGGTGTAGCATGTGTATGCAGCGAGGCTTTTGCAATCTCAAGATGATGGATATGTCCTTTTAAAAGCTCAAGGTGTGCTTGTAGGTGCCTCCAGGAGAATAGGTCACTACTTTTTATTGCAAGGGCAGCCTGCTCGAAATGAATATGAGGTGTTTTTATTCCTTTGAGGGTAAGTGAAAGATCTATTGCTTGCGCTTTGCCTGCATGAAACGTTGCAAGTAAGTCGCCTTTGCCTTCTATGTGCTTTCGTAAAAGTATTCCAATTTGGCTTATATCCTCAGAGGTGGCGGCAATGCTTCCTTGGATACGAAAAGGGGAAAGGAGGAACTGTACATTGGCTTTTGCCTTGGTTGTGCCCATTGAGAGATGCATATTTTCAAGCGCATAAGCACCATGGTTACCCACGAGAAAGTCCGTTGCAGCATGAAAATCCATGGCGTTGACGATGGCCTTTGACTGTAGGCTGCCAGATAGTTGTTCATTTTGCTGTGTGGCAATAATGGAGGTGGTAAAGTCTGCAATTTCGAATTCAGGAGTGTGGAGTTTTTTACTTGAAAGTTCAAGATGTGCATAGGGGCGTCCTAGGGTAAGCACACTGGATATGGTCCCAGCACATTTGTGAGCACCAATTTTTGGATCTGTACATGTAAGGGATATCTTGTTTTGATGCCATGCTCCAGTACCCGATAACCCGATAGGAGGCATTGATGTCCACTCACTGGTCAGGGCCCACGTTCCTTGGCTTTGCTCATTTGCATGAAAAGTATAGCGCACTTCAGCTTCCAGGGCTTTTAAGGGCAGTTTTGAAAAGAGAGTGATCATTCCAGGTTTTTTTAGAGTAACATGTGCATGGATATGACTTTTCTTTTTGCTATAGGTAAGATCAGTCACAAAAGTTCCAACGTCTGCAGCACCATCAAAGGCCTCAAGCGTACATGAAGAGGCTAATAATGATTTTTTATGGTTCCAAAAAAAAGTCCCCGTGGCATTGTAATGAAGGGCAGCTTTTGTGGCTTTGCAAAGAGATGCATCAAGAGCTATGTTTTTACAAGAAAAAGAGTAAATATGAATGCGTTTTTTCGGAAAACTGTCTAAAAAAGAACCAGAAGTTGGAGTAGCTCCTCTTGAGCGTATGTGAATTCCATCAATATTTAAGTAGAAAATCGATATTCTTCCCATCCACAGATCATACCAAGCAGGAACCACAGACAAAGAAGCCAGAGAAATGATGGCTTGGTTATTGCATACGACGTGCACATTTGAGAGGCGAAACAGAAAGGGCGCTATGCCATCCACATTTCCAATCACTATTTCCGCGCCAAGGGCCTGGCTGAGCTCATGCTCTATTTGGGATTTTAACCATATTTGAGCGCGCGTTGTTCTTAAGGCAATGTTTGTCCCAATAAGCAAAAAAGCAATCGTACAAATGCCTACAAGTAGAAGTTTCTTCATTATTGACAATAAGCCTTATTTTTATTATCCTAGGTTACTGAATTGACCCCCTTATCTTCGGAGGGGGGGGGGGCCGATCAGAAAAAATGTTACCAGTTTTTTACAAAATAATAATAGGAGATATGCATTTATGTCATCAATTAGTGCACCATATACAGCGCTCACCATTACAGTGAGCCCGGCAACTGAATTGACGCCGTTAGCGTCAAGTTCTGCGTCTGTGTGTTCTGATATAAAACAAGGAAAAAAGAAAAAAGAAGTGAGGATAGCAGAGGATGCTTTAACAAAAAGTGAGAGAACGTCATCGCCCCCTATGCCCATACCCAAAAAAACGCCAAGGAGGCCACAAACGGCGCCAGCCAGCCGACGACCACAACCCCCTCCGAGCTCACCTTTGCCAAGCGCAAGTTCGACACAATCTTCGACACAATTATCGATTTCAGGAGGCATGTTTCATTCTTTGAATGGAGACTCACCGATTGCATGGTATACATCTGGGACAGCACCATCTTTAGACTCGAATGATCTTACTACAACGCCAGCGACATCACTTGTCACTGAAAGCAGTGCACAGACACAAGCAACGCAGACTGCAAGTGAGGTAGTAGTAGAAGGCTCATCGACTATGCCTGATGAGTTTGGGGTTTTTTCCATAGATCATCTTGACACAAATGACCCAGATGAGCAAGATGGCAATGAAGATGATCGCTGTCTTTCTCCTAATCCTATGAAGATGGAGCTGGAGCTGAAGCGTATTCAATAATGATGATAATTAAACATTAAGATTACATGACATCAGCTCAAAAACTTGGAACAAGTTTTTGAGTTGATGTTATCGAATACATATACATGGTTGCCCTGCATCCTTTTTCATCAGTTTTTGTGCCTGTGGTAGAAATTGCAGCGATTGCAGCCGTGTTGTACTACTTACTGTCTTTTTTTTGGAACACTCGTGCCATGGATGTGTTTTTTGGAATGGCGGTTTTTTTACTGCTATACTATCTTGTATCCTGGCTTCATTTTCCAGTACTCGAACGACTCATGAGCTCTGTGGCAGGTGTTGCCCTTCTCACCATATTTATTCTTTTCCAGCCTGAGCTTAGACTTGCATTATCAAAATTTACCTTTAAAGGAAGAAAGGCAGAAGAGGTAGGGGGTTTTGATAAATTTTTGGATCATCTCAGTAATTCAGTATACAAGATGGCCGATAGACGAATTGGTGCTATTATTGTGCTTGAGAATCATGATGTTCTCGATGAATATGCCACAAAAGGGGTAATGCTGCAGGCATCGTTTTCTTCTGAGCTTATCGAATCGATTTTTGCAACAACCTCTCCACTGCATGATGGGGCAGTCATTATACGCGGCATCACTATTATTGCTGCGTCCGTTATTTTGCCACTGGCCGATGAAAGCTCGCAAATTTCGCGTTCTATGGGAACAAGGCATCGTGCAGCCCTTGGTATTTCTCAAATTCGCGATGCACTTTGCATTGTTATTTCTGAGGAAAAAGGTATTGTGTCTCTTGCTCGTGATGGTATTATGACCAAAAATGTAAAACCCGATCGCTTTAAAGGGATTTTACGCAGTATTTTCCATCCGCCGCAAATGGAGAGCCGTCGAGGATTTGCTCTTGAAGACTGGTTTAAACCCTGGAAAGAATCATAGGCAGGAATCCTCATGGAAAAATTCATTAACGCTCTTTTCTTTCAGAATATCTCTAAAAAATTGCTTGCAATTGGAGCTGCAGTAGTTATTTGGCTGATTGTCAATAATTCTATTACTGAGACAAAAGTCTTTCCAAGGGTGTCCGTTCATATCATTAACATCCCTGTAGGAAAAACTATGGAAGGGCTGCAGATGAATGGGCTGCTGGATCGCAGAATTGCAGTGACCGTCACTGGCAATAAGCAGCTTTTAGATCGTTTAAGCAGTAAAGATCTTGAAATTGTTGTCGATGCCTCAGATCGCAGTGATGAGTGGATTGTGCGGCCACATAAACACATTCTTGTGAGCGTTAATCCCGATATCCCTCTCACTGGCGGTATTGATACTGTTACTTTTGATGAATTTATTTGTAAACTTTCCAAGTTTGTTACATTAAAAATTCCTGTATATATATTACCCCCTCGTGGAGAGCCTCCGGAAGGGTATCAGTTTCTTGACATCTACCCGCATACTATTGACCAGACAGTGAGTGGGCCTGAAGATGTTGTGAAAAAATTGCAAGACCACGGCGTGGAACTCACGTTTGATTTATCGGACATTTCAAAAGAAGAGCTCGATAGTATAAAAAGTGATACAACGAATGGGGCAGGGGAGGTGAATTTTACAGTACCCGATTCCTGGAAGAAGATTGCGATTCCTTTTATTCGTGGCGGCAAGCAAGAGCTCAATGGCAGAGAGGCGAAGTATTTGACTATTCAGTTTCTACGAAAGGAACTTATGCCTCTTGATCGAGAACTACCAGTACTCGTTTTTTATCCAGCACAGACCGCAGCACTTGTAAACCCTAAAACTAGTCCCCTACAGGCAGCTCCTTGGCTTGTTGATAAAAACGGTGTTTTTCTTATAAACCAGCCTTTATTTGTGAAGGAAGTAAGCCGAGCCTTTTTAGATACTGTGCGCGACTCTATTTGCCTTATCATTATTGCTGATGCAAAACGAGAAGGTAAACCCCTTAGATGGGAAGTGCAGTTTTTAAATGCCCATGTGCTGGAAGAAAAATATATCACGCAGCTTCTTGCTATAAGTGATGAAGGGAAATCTTCCGCTACCGCGCTCAAAAAGCAGGAAATGTATCTGAGAAAACGATTTCGCGAATATATGAAAGCCTTTCAGCTATGGCAAAATAAGGATACATTGTTTGCGTTCCAGGCAATTCAAGAACCCAATGCAATTGTTGTTATTGAATAATCATGTCTCAAAAAACTATTGCTATTCTCAAAAGTGATCTTGGCACGCATGGAGGCCTTGAAAAGTACTGCAAACGCATCGCCGAAGCCCTGGTACAGTATGGTTATAAAGTATTTCTTTTAACGGCTGGAGAAGTGCCTCAAGGGGAATTACCATACACAGTGCATTCTTTAACCAAGAGGAGTAAATGGTCTTTTTGGCACCTTTTACGCTTTGATCGAGCAGCAGCAGCATGGTTATCTAAAAACAAGGTTGATTATGTATTTGGCATGGATCGCAATTTTTGTGGCCAGCACTTTTATCGAGCAGGAAATGGTGTGCATGCTGCCTATCTGGAACACAGAAAAGCCTATACCTCATTCTGGAAGCGTTGTTCATTTTTTCTCAATCCGCTTCATTTTTTGATTCGCAGTATGGAGAAAAAGACCTATACGAGTAGTACGCTGCAGCGTCTATTTGTAAATTCAGAAATGGTCCGAGATGAGCTTGTGCACTATTATCCAGAAGTTGATCCTGCAAAAATATGTGCCGTTCATAATGGTGTTGAATGGTATGAGCTGGGTGAGTTCTTCACGAACAGTTGTGAGGATGAACGAAATAGTGCCTATCAGTTTCTGTTTATTGGGAATGAATATGAGCGAAAAGGGCTTCTACTGCTGCTGCAGGCACTTACCTTAGTGCGCAAGCCCTACGAGCTTACAGTTATTGGGAAAGAGCGCTGCCTTGCGCGCTACAAGGCATATGCACAAAAACTAGGTATTGATCGTTTCATTCATTTTTTGGGGCAGCAAAAGAATGTACGTCCCTATTATCAAAAAGCGGATGCGATAGTTATTCCATCTTATTATGATCCTTTTGCAAATGTGACTGTGGAGGCGCTGGCGATGGGGCTTTTTGTGGTGTCGTCACCGAAAAATGGAGGCAAAGAAGTGCTCACCCATGATACTATGGGAGTAGTCTTTGATGCATTTACTCCTGCCTCTGTTGCCCATGCGTTGGAGATCGCGATGCAAAGACCAAAAACACGTAAGACCGGAGCAGCGATACGAAATGCTGTGCAGCATCTCGATTTTTCTCACCAAATTGGGAAGCTTATAAGAGAATTATCTAACTATGCCGGTCCTGACGGACCGGAGCATAGTTAGAAAAAATAGAGCCGCGGTAGCGGCGTGTGGGTGGTTACGGCCTGGGGAGTTTTTTTCACAGGGAGAGCTACAGGAGAGAGCTTACAGAGAGAGCTTGACAGAGGCGTGTGGGGTGCTTGGGCGTGTTGGTGGGGAAGGTCTGGACACAATGGTGTCAACGTAAATAAACTTATAACCAAATGGACCCCACCGCGGTAGCGGTGGAATTCATTAGCCCCGCGTGGAGCACGGCCGTAGCGCCCGCGCTACGGCCGGCGGAACGTGGGGTTACAGGTGCATTAAATGAAATAGAGCTGCGGTAGCAGCGACACCCATTTGTGTTTGACATAATTGTGGTGCGCGTAGCGCACAACCCGGAGGCAGCGTGGGGTTGGGGAATATGAATTTTAATATATATCTAAAAAAGAACGTAGCAGAGAAGGTGACAAAATATGCAAAGGAGATGCATCGCAGTTGGAATTCAATAATCAATGAGGCTTTGGAATATTGGTTCGCAAGAGAAAAAACAACGTGGAAAAAAGATTTTTTTGATTTTGATCCCATTACCGATGTTCCTGATTTCAAATCGACAAGAGGAGAGTTTAAAAATATTTCCGAGGATACACTTGCTTGAACTATTTACTAGGTACATGTGTTATATCTGAATACTTTCGTCATGTGCACTTTTCCGTTAGGAAAAGTCGCACATGGTGTTAATTAACGAGGCTCACTATGCGTCCACTCCCTATCGGTGTTGATGATTTTGAAAAAATCATAGCACAAAATTATCACTATGTTGACAAAAGCCTGTTCATTAAAGAGCTCCTTGACTCTGCAGCAGAAGTGACACTTATTCCCAGGCCCAGACGTTTTGGGAAAACACTGAATCTCTCAATGGTGAAATGTTTTTTTGAAAAGACAGAGCCGTCCAAGCAGTATTTATTTGAGGGGCTAGCGATCAGTCAATATCCTGCCTGTATGGCACATCAAGGGCAATACCCGGTGATTTCCCTCACATTCAAATTTGTTGATAAAAAAGATTACAACGGTTGTTTAGCGGGCATCAAAGAAGTAATTGCTGAAGAGTATAGAAGGCATAAATATCTTCTGCAAAGTGACTGCCTTGATGATATTCAGAAGCGGCAATTCCAAGACATCCTCGACCTTACTGCAACGAATTCTCGCTATGAGCGCAGCCTGCAAAACTTGACTATGCATCTTGCTGCATATCATAAGCAAAAGCCTATTGTATTGATTGATGAATATGATGTTCCTGTGCAAGCTGGATTTACGTGGAAATATTATGATGATATTGTCGACTTTATAAGAGGATTCTTAGGGCTGGCTTTAAAAGATAACACGTACCTCAATTTTGCAGTCGTTACTGGCTGCATGCGCATTAGCACAGAGAGTATTTTTACTGGGTTCAATAATCCTCGAGTGTGCACCATGCTCGACGATGCGTATTCAGATAAATTTGGTTTATTAGAGAGTGAAGTAATAGCAATCTTAAATGAGTGTGAAATTGAAACATGTCATCAGGCATGTCTGATTGAAATTCGTGCGTGGTATAATGGCTTTTCGAGTGGTCATCTCACTATCTATAATCCTTGGTCAATTCTTAATTTTATTGATAAAAAATGTGAATTTAATTCCTATTGGGTAAACACGAGTAGCAACAGCATCATTAAAAGCCTTATCAAAAACAGCAACAGGAAGATTAAGGAGGATATTGCCCAGTTATTACAAGGGAACACCATTTACAAACAGGTGGATGAAAACATCGTCTTTACTGATTTGGGTAAGAAAGAACTGGCACTATGGAATTTTTTATTATTTAGTGGTTATCTTTCGTTTAAAAATCTTCGACTTGATGACAAATTTCGCTGTGCTGATTTATTCATTCCGAATAAAGAAATTGCCACCATCTATGAATCTACTATAATGAGTTGGTTTGACCAAGACATTGAATATACCAATATGTTGCAACACCTTGTTGATGGTGATATCACACAATTTACAGAATCATTTGAAAAATTTATTATAACAAGCTTTAGTTATTTTGATGTTGGAGATCAGGAACCAGAAAAGTTCTATCATGCCTTTGTGCTCGGTATACTTGCAACCCTTACCAAAAGCCATTCCATTACATCTAATCGAGAAGGTGGCACTGGGCGCTATGATGTGATGATAGCCCCGCATGATAAAATGCGACCTGCAATCATTATAGAATTTAAGAAAGTTAACCCAAATAAGCAGGAAACCCTCGAAATCGCAGCAGCAAGTGCTTTACAACAAATCGTAGATAAAGGATATGCTGTCGAGCTACAACATAATGGCTATTCACATATTATACCACTGGCAATTGTTTTCGAGGGAAAAAAGGCGTTGGTTCGGAGGGGAGTATGCTAACAAAAGCTGATTACGAAAAACTATGCGATGAAATTTGGGAGCATAATCGCCTCTATTTCCAAGAAGGGCGCCCTCGCATCTCCGATGATGCCTTCGATGCCCTCGTACGAAAGCTCCAAGCCATCGAGGCAGAACATCCCGAATGGATCTCGCCCACATCACCCACGCAGCGCATAGGCGAAAAGCCATTAGCAGGTTTTGCCGAAGTGCGCCATACTACTGCCATGCTTTCTCTCGAAAAAGCCTTTTCTCGAGAAGAACTTATTGCCTTTGAAAATCGAATAAAAAAATTGTTAGTAAATAAAACTATTGAGTATTCCGCTGAGGTCAAGATAGATGGGCTTGCCGTAGCAGTAACCTATGAAAATGGGCACTACGTGCAAGCAGTGACGCGTGGCGACGGTGTGCTGGGAAGTGATGTGACGCAGAATGTAAAGACCTGCAGACGACTGCCACTTCGCTTAACACATGGATCACTTCCACACCATCTGGAAGTGCGAGGGGAGGTATATCTTCCCAAAAAAGCATTTGCTGCGATGAATGAAGAGCGAAAACAGGCTGGAGAGCCACTCTGGGCAAATCCCCGTAATGCCGCAGCAGGCTCGCTCAAACTTTTGGATCCCAAAGAAGTAGCCAAGCGATCTGAGCTCTCCATAGCGTTTTATGGAGCCGTTTTTAGCCGTGATGTGCCAAAACTCACGCAGTCTCAAATGCTCGCTTTTCTTAAAGAGCTTGGCCTGCCTATTTTGCCCTATGTTGCACACTGCTCTTCAATTGATGAGGTCATGGCGTTTGCCGATAGTATTGAAAAGAAGAGACACGATATTCCCTTTGGTATTGATGGCGTCGTCGTAAAGATTGATAATCTGAAAGATTTTGAAGAGCTTGGTGCCACCCACAAGCACCCTCGAGGGGCTATTGCTTATAAATTTTCAGCAGAGCAGGCAGAGACGAAAGTGCTCGATATTACCGTGCAGGTAGGCCGTACAGGGGTGCTCACACCTGTTGCAGAGCTCGAGCCTGTGTTTCTTGCTGGCAGCACTATCTCGCGGGCCACCCTGCATAACTTTGAGGAGGTGAGCCGAAAAGATATTCGCATTGGCGATACCGTCTGTATTGAAAAAGGCGGCGATGTGATCCCCAAGGTAGTGTCGGTTGATCTTGAGAAGCGGCCGAGTGCTGCAAGCCCATTTTCTCCTCCACAGTCCTGTCCTGCTTGTGGAAGTCCTGTGGTGAGTGATCCCCAGGAGGTAGCGCTCAGATGCAGCTCTGAGGGCTGTCCACAAAAAAGAGCGCGTCGCCTTATCTATTTTGCTGGAAAAGATGGCCTGGATATCGAACATCTTGGTGAAAAAGTCATGCTCCAGCTTATCGACAATGGCTATGTAACGCAGCCAGCAGATATTTTTTCCCTGACCCAAGAGCAGCTGGCAACACTCGATGGATTTAAAGATAAGGCTATTACCAATCTTCTACAGAGTATTGAGAAGGCAAAAAAAACCACACTATCAAAGCTGCTGATGGCACTTGGTATTCGCTATGTCGGCTCTCAAGTGGCTTCCTCGGTTGCGAAAATTGCAAAAACAATAGATAAACTTTCAAAAATGACAGTGGAAGATTTTGAAACAATAGAAGGGGTAGGCATTAAAGTGGCAACTTCTATTGTCTCATATTTTGCAAGTCTTGAGCATCTTGCCGAGGTGCAGGCGCTGCAGGAGAGGGGTGTGGTCATAGAAGAAGCTGAAAGCGCTGCCATTGTGCCCGATCATCCACTTTGCAATAAAACAGTGGTGCTTACTGGGACGCTCAGCAGTATGACACGCCACGAGGCGATAGAGCGAATTACAGCATGTGGTGGCCATGTAAGCGAGAGCGTGAGTAAAAAAACTGATTTTGTTGTTGCAGGTGACTCTCCAGGCTCTAAACTTGATAAAGCACAAAAGTTGGGGGTCAGGGTGTTGACTGAGGAGGAGTTTAACGCCATATGCAAATTTTCCTGAAGGAAAATTTGCACATGGCGTCAAAAATCACCCCATACGAAATACCACCTACGTTCCAACTGAGCTACCGCCTGCAGCTGAAATAACAGTTGCGTGCGTTTCGTATCTCCCCAATAATCCAGTCAGCATCAAAGCGTCCAGTAGTTTGATAATGTTGCAATACCTGCTGACTTAACGATGCTATGCTCTCATTATCTTTAAAAACACTACATAGCACCCCACGAATATTTTGCAATTGAGGTGGTCTGGGCAAGTTTGCAAAACCATCTCGTAGCCGAGAAAGGACATTGTTATGGCGTACAAGATTGCCAAAGACATCACCCATACCTTGAGCGAAAATATTAATTCTATCTGTTTTGATAGGATCTGGGGTGAACGGATAGTTTGCCAGTAGGTTAGGAGGAGGCTGTAAATTGCGTACAAGGTAGTAAACAGCGTTTGCTATGTCATAGACATTATAAAAACCATTGTAATTAGTCAAACAGGTCATAACGCGATTTGTTATAGCCTGTAGGTCTGCGGTTCGGTTAGGCTCATGCTGGCTTACTAATTCTCTGATTCTGGACGGCTCAAGAGGTTGCGACACGTTTCTTCGCTCAAGTACGTACTGAGCTACCGCCCTCTCAATAGGTACATCTTGTACATGAACAGGTGGCATGGAAGATGATGAGATCGGAGCAGAGGATAAAGAAGATCCATTAAGGGTAGAAGATTGTGGTAGTTGCTGTTGTGCCTGCTGTGACTGAGAAGCTGACATCTGCTGTTGCGGCTGTATCGATAGAGGTGTTGGTATAGAAGATGATAAGAAAGAAGAAGATGATAAGAAAGGAGAAGATGAACTAAAAGAGGCAGGTAACATTGGGGAGGGTGTTGGCGATGAATGTAGCTGGTGGGTTGATGGTGGCAGTGGAGAAAAGGATGTTAAGGATGTTATAGTTGCAAATAGAGAGGATAGCGACAACGGGGTTGACGATAGTGATGGAAGCGAGGATGCAAGTATAGAAGGTGGTGGTTGAGCTGGTTGCGAGGGGGGCGGCTGCTGCAAAGAGGGTTGTGGCAGCAGTGGTTGGGGTGGTGGAGGCGGAAGGGAGGATGAGCTGGAGGCAAACGTAGAAGGTGGTGGTGGTGGCAATTGCTGTTGCGAAGGGGGCTGTCTCCCTTGTAAAGCGTACCACGCGGCATCTGCCATGTCTGAAACATGATTCAAACCATTGTAATTAGTTAAACAGGTAACAACGCGACCTGTTATAGCCTGCTGGTCTGCATTAGTTCGGTTAGGCAAATGCTGCCTTGCTAATTCCGCGATTGTGGACGGCTCAAGAACTTGAGCTGGCGACGAGTTTCTTTGCGCCATTGCGTATTCAGCTACCGCCTCCGCAAAGTTGTTATCATGATTAGTATTAATGCTCATATTTTTTCCTCTATTTTTTAGCAATTGTACAAAATAAACAGATTTTATGCAAGAAATATGCATTATTTCAATTATGATTAATAAATGTGCCGGCCTTACAGGCCTCTATTATTTTGTTTTTTGGCCAGGCCTGTCGCCGGCCACCCAGGGTTTAGTCGCCCCTTTGGGGCTCCTGCACCCTGGGCTATACATATTTCGGCCCTACGGGCCTTTACCAGGGCTATGGCCTGGTTTCCTAAGGACACTTTTCGAGCGAAAACGGATTTTGTTGTTACAGGCGACTCTCCAGGCTCCAAACTCGATAAAGCACAAAAGCTTGGAGTCACGATACTGACGGAGGAAGAGTTTAACGCCATGTGCAAATTTTCCTGAAGGAAAATTTGCATATATCTTCAGGTACGATTCAATCTGAAATTGAAACTACGTTGGCTTAGTATCTCGCGAATAATCCAGTCAGGATCGAAGCCTCCATTAACGCTATAACGGTTCAATACCTGCTGACCTAACAATGCAATGTAATCATTATCTTCAAAAATGCTACGCAGCACCCCAAGAATAGGTTGCAATTGGGGTGGTCTGGGCAAATTTTCGAGGCCATCTCGTAGCCGAGAAAGGGTATCGCTACTGTTTATAATAACGTCTGTACCAAGGAATTGAGCGTAAATGTTAATCCTAGTTGTTGTGGGAGGATTGGAGGTGGTCAGATGAGGTGTCGGCATAGAAGGTGAGGCTTGGATTATTGGTATGGAAGATGATAAGAAAGAGGAAGATGAACTAAAAGAAGAAGATGAACTAGAAGAGGAAGGTAGGATTGGGAAGGGTGCTAGCGAGTACTGGAGTGGCTGCTGAGGGGGCGGTAAATTTCGTAAAGCATACCAAGCGGCGTCTGCCATGTTCGAGGCATTATTCAAACCATTGTAATTAGTCAAACAGATAACAACGCGATCTGTTATAGCCTCCCGGTCTGCATTAGTTCGGTTAGGCAAATGCTGGCTTGCTAATTCCGCGATTCTGGACGACTCAAGAGCTTGTATTGTATTCCTTCGCGCAATTGCGTACTCAGCTACTGCCTCCGCAAAGTTGTTATCATAATTAATAATACTCATATTTTTTCCTAAATCTTTTACGTAATTGTACCAAATAAACAAATTTTATGCAAAAAAATTACGCATTATTTCAGCGTTATTTCGATGAGGTCTTCTAGTCTAGGAATAATTTGTCTCACTTTCTGCAAGAGAGAAGGGGTATTTGTACGACCAAGTACATCTTCCTCATTACGTAACACACATATTGCAGACATAATTTTAGATCTGCAATCGCACAATAAACTTACGCTAAATGCATCAGTAGGACAGCGGTGTAGTAGTGATTCCAAGGAGTCAATGGGCAGTTCAAGATTCTGATAAAGCTTCATTGGGAGAGTCAAACGTTGTTGCTGGGCAGCTGCTATTCTCGATGGTGTTGCACAACAAGGATTAGATTCAATGACGCAGCCGTTTTGTTGCTCAAACCTTCTTGCAATCATTTCGCCATAGCCATTCAAAGCAATCAGGCCATAACCATGCTTGTCGCAACAAGGAGTGAAAACATGGGAATTCGCTCTATCTATACAAGCAAATACATGCCTCGGTTGTAGAGCTGCAACTCTTCTTGCTAAATCCTGCCCAGTAGAACATGCGACGAACACGATACTGGCATGTGGCTCTAATGGTGCAAAATCGGACGCAGTAGGGTATTGATAAAAGTTAGTGCCGTTAGAGTCTCCGAAGTCCATGGCATTTGGAGCACCATGCGCCATGATTATTGCTGTCATAATTGGATGACCAACTAATTCTCGCTGTATTTCACGTATTGTGTCTCCTAAAGTATCTCGAGACCCTATGATTTGCAAAGCGACATAGTGTGTTTTTGTGAGTTGTTCTAGCTGTTTTAGCTGTTCTAACAGTATAAGCTGAGATGCGTCGCCAAGAGCGTGATAGGTGAAGCTCGTGGCTTGTATAATTATTGCAGCAGGCGCGTTTGCTGTATGGCGCTGATTATTTTGGTTAATAATCGCAAGGCTGTCTTCAAGTAGTCTAACTGAATTTAGAGACATCACATTGCGATACTGTTCGATACGACGCCGTATCCCTTGTAGATGGGATGTGGACTGAGTAGAGCTCATTGTGGGCGATGGGGAAGACGGAAATGATGGGGGTTCAGCTAAAGCTGACAGTAGGTATGTATTAGCAGTCAACGAATTAAGTGCAGTTTGTAGCATCTCATCATCTGTGAGACCTCCATGTACGCCATTTTGGGGATGGCACACAGACAGAGAAGAGCTTGATGAGGATGAAGAGGACGAGACGTCTCTCCTGGTTCGTATTCGTAATTCCTGTGCGGCAGTCACACGGCTTTCATCCATTGCCGCTTGAAGCGCTGCTATGTACGTGAAACTACCATTTTGAGCTATAGTCATAATCACATCAATAATTAATATTAAAAAATTAAATTGCAAATAAACTAACTTTTATTTACGAACGATTGTACCATAAACAAAATAATTAATCAATTATTATTTAGTTAGTTATCTACGCGTGTTTCAACGGTATGATTGTTCACCCAATGCGTGGAAGTGCCATAGCCTCCGCCACGGTAGTGGCGGCTGGTGTTAGCCCCGCGTGACTGAGGGCGTGCGCCATGCGCACGACCGAGGGAACGTGGGGTTCAGAATGCATAAACGAAATCGCGCCACGGTAGTGGCGCCTGAAGAATGGTTAACACAAGAGTGAGTTGGTAAATTATATTAATATTTAATTTTAACTCAGTGCAAAAAAATGCCTCGATACTCGTGTTGCCGAGGTGCAAGCGCTTCAGGAGAGGGGTGTGGTCATAGAAGAAGCTGAGAGCGCTGCCATTGTGCCCGATCATCCACTTTGCAATAAAACAGTGGTGCTTACTGGGACGCTCAGCAGTATGACACGCCACGAGGCGATAGAGCGAATTACAGCATGTGGTGGCCTTGTAAGCGAGAGCGTGAGTAAAAAAACTGATTTTGTTGTTGCAGGTGACTCTCCAGGCTCCAAACTCGATAAAGCACAAAAGCTTGGAGTCAAGGTGCTGACTGAGGAGGAGTTTAATGCCATGTGCAAATTTTCCTGAAGGAAAATTTGCACATGGCGTCAAAAATATGCCATCTGAAATGGTACCTACACTCCCCATCTGAAATGGTCCCTATGTTCGTCTGTTACACTCTTAATAATCCAGTCAGGATCCCAGCCTTGAGTATTGTGATAACGTTGCAATATCTGCTGACTTAACTCTCCTATGAACCTATTGTTTTCAAAAACGCTACACAGCACCCCATAAATACCCGGCAATTGGGGTGGTCTGGGCAAGCTTGCGAGACCATCTCGTAGCCGAGAAAGGGTATTGTCACTGCTTAGAATATCGTCCGTGGTATTATCTTCAGCATAAATGTTAATTCTAGTTGTTGTGGGAGGATTTGAGGTGGTCAGAGATGAAGAGGATATAGATGGTAGAGCATTTGGCATAGGGGATGAAAAGGATGAAGAAGAGGAATCTGAGGCAGAAGGTTGTGGTAATTGCTGAGTGCGGGACTGCGGTGGCTGTGATGAGGGGGGAGGAGAAAATATACTAAGCCAATAAGGCTGAGGGGGTTGCATTGGCAGTAATGGCATGGAAGAAGACAATACATTAAAAGAGTAAGGGCGCTCTGTCGGTTGTTGTGGCTGCTGCGACTGAGGTATTGACATAGAAGATGAGGCGGAAGATGATAAGAAAGGGGAAGATGAACTAAAAGAGGAAGGTAACATTGGGGCGGGTGTCAGCAGGTGCTGGAATTGCTGCTGTTGGGGTAGTGAAGGCGGAGATGCGGATGGTATGGAGGCAAGCATAGAAGATGGTGGTTGCAGCTGCTGTTGCGAAGGGGGCTGTATATCTCGTAAAGCCTCCCAAGCGGTATCTTGCATTGCTTGGAGATTATTCAAACCAGTGTATGGATTGAAACGGGTAACAACGCGATTTGTTATAGCCTCCACTTGTAAGTCATCTAGGTTAGGAAAATGCTCCCTTGCCAATGCTGTGATTCTGGACGGCTCAACAGGTTGCAACATGTTTTTTTGCACATATATGTACTGACCTACCGCATCCGCCCAAATCCATGGCTACCCCCCACCCTGGTTTCCTAGGACACTTTTCGAGCGAAATCCGACTGCCCAGACCTTTATTACCAATGTCTTTAGCACCCCACACGCCTCTGACAAGCCCTCTCTGTACGATCTCTCCTGTGGCTCTCCCTGTAAAAAAAAATCCCCACAACTTGTAACTACCAAAACCTTAAGATCCTGCGTCATCTCCGTGCTCTCCTCTAAACTCCTTGTTCTCTTACTGCCCAGGACGCTTGTCATTACTTCTATATTGACGCATAGTGAGTAAAAAGCGTATAACAAAAAAGTATGAAACTCCTTCTTGATCATCAAAAACTCCTCAGCAGCCGCTTGAAGGCACTTAAGCTCGATATTTCCGAGTATAGCTTTGCCAATCTGTACCTCTTTCGTGAGCTTCATCAATATGAAGTCTTAGAGATGGGGGAAATCTTTGTGAAAGGCATAACACGAGACGGGTTTAAATACATCATGCCAATATTCGATATTCTTAACTCATCTCTAGATATTCTTCGTCAAGCGGTGCGTGATGTCGATTTTTTATATCCCATTCCTGAAAAGTGGCTGGGGGTGTTTTCTCAGCTGCCTCATGAGGTGAGTTATTCCGAAGGCGATAGCGACTATATTTTTGGAGTGGAGAAAATAGCCACCTATCCAGGACGGCATTTGGATGGGAAGAGAGGCCTTGTAAAACAGTTTCTTGGCGCTAATACGGTGCGCTCAGATCCACTTACCTCTGCAAACGCAAAAGATGCATTTCAGGTGCTGGAAAAATGGAAAGAGCATATTATAGATGAACAAGTAGATTATACTCCTTGCTATGAAGCTATCGAGCGACTAGAAGAGCTCAGGATGCAAGGGCAGATCTATTTTATAGATAATCAACCCGTAGGATTCATCATAGGCGAGCCATTGAATGACCAAATGTTTGTGATTCATTTTAGCAAAGCTGACGTGCAGTATAAGGGCATATATCAATATATGTATCAGGCCTTTGCGCGTACTGTTGCCTCTCAATACCCCTTCCTCAATTGGGAACAGGATTTGGCAAAAGAGGGACTGCGTCAGTCAAAAAGAAGCTATTGCCCTGATGGTTTTATAAAAAAAATGCGAGTGAAGTTTTTGTGATTACATATGAGGGCCTTCTCAATCATATTACAGACATACAGGCGCTTCTTGGGCTTACCTTTCAAACCCCAGAATATCTTGTACGAGCTTTTGTGCATGCCTCCTATCTTAATGAACATAAAGAATTAGATCTGCAAGCCAATGAACGATTAGAGTTTTTAGGCGATGCAGTACTCGGTCTTTTTGTGACTGAATATCTCTTTTTGAACTTTCCAGAGCGCTCTGAAGGGGAACTTTCTGCACTCAAGAGTCAGGTAATATCGGCAGCGTCTTGCCAGAAATATATCGAAAAACTGGGGCTTGCGGGGTTTTTATTGGTAGGCAGAGGTGAGCTTGTGGGGGGGGGATTTCGAAGCCCCTCTATGCTCGCAGACCTCTTTGAAGCACTCTTAGGGGCTATTTATCTCGATGCGGGCTATCATAAGGCAAAGTCTTTTTTTTATACTCATTGTCGAGCGCTTATGGATGCTATGATTCAATCCCCACCGCAAAACTATAAAACTGCCCTTCAGGAGCTTGCACAGAAGATGCATGAGCCGCTGCCGCGATATGAGGTACTTGAAGAAAAAGGACGCAGCCATCAAAAGGAGTTTGTTATTGGTGTTTTTATTGGCGAGAAATGCATTGGTTGTGGCACGGGTAGTAATAAAAGAGAAGCCGAGCAAATAGCTGCTCAAGAGGCATATAGGAAGCTTGATATATGAAAACAAAAAATGTATGGTACTGTGGCTCTTGTGGACACAAACAATCACGATGGACAGGACAGTGTGCCGGTTGCAACGAATGGAATACGCTCCAAGAAGAGGTTGAGACGACGAGCTCTCAAGCAGATACAAGGCGCATCCCTATCAGCAAAGAAGGCGCCTCGAAACCCATTCGGCTTCACGAAATATCCGCACTTGATACCCCCCGGCTGAAAACCGAGATGAAAGAAGTTGATAGGCTCCTTGGAGGCGGTATTGTCGATGGTGCTCTTACTCTCATTGGTGGTGATCCAGGGATTGGTAAGTCTACCTTATCGCTCGAAATTGCCAATAATCTTGCCGCTCAGGGACATACTGTCCTCTATGTTTCTGGTGAGGAATCTTTAGAGCAAACTTCTATGCGGGCCAAAAGAGTGAACTGCCATAGTGAGAATCTTTTTTTCGTAAGCGAGATTGAGGTGGGGCAGATTCTGCATCATGTCGAAAAATTGCGCCCCCGCTGCTTGATCATTGACTCGATTCAGATCGTCTATAAAGCAGAGCTTGCCTCCTCACCGGGTTCAGTATCCCAGGTACGAGAAGCGGCGAGCACGTTTATGCAGCTTGCAAAATCACTGAATATCGCTACCTTTTTAATTGGCCACGTAACTAAATCAGGTGAAATTGCAGGCCCACGTGTTCTTGAACACCTTGTCGATACAGTACTTTACTTTGAAGGTGATAAGCATAATAACTTGCGCCTTCTTCGCGCTATTAAAAACCGCTTTGGCCCAACGGATGAAGTCATTGTCTTTCAAATGACAGCTACGGGGCTCAAAGAAGTGACGAATCCTTCACAGATATTTCTTGAAGAGCGAGAAAAGTCCTCAATTGGGTCTGTGGTGACTTGTGCGCTTGAAGGCACAAGGCCCATTTTGGTAGAAGTGCAGTCGCTCGTTACCGAAACCTACTACGAAATGCCCTCCAGGCGCTCTCAGGGCATTGATACCAATCGAGTAGCACTTCTTATTGCTGTGTTGGAAAAGCGATCAAGACTGCAGTTGTACAAGTATGATGTGTTTGTCTCCATTGCTGGTGGCTTGCGCCTGCATGAGCCGGCAAGTGATCTTGGCATATTAATGGCAATGGTTTCTTCCTATTCAAATCGCAGCTTTGATCCAGGGACTTTATGTGTAGGAGAAGTAGGCCTTGGAGGTGAGATACGAGCAGTGAGTCGTATAGAGAGTCGTGTGAAAGAAGCGATTCAGATGGGCTTCACAAGGTGTCTGGTGCCCAAGCGATGTGCTAAGAGTCTCGAGCAGAGCGACTTTGCCAAAAGTATTGAGATTGTTCCTGTCGAATGGGTCGATCAGGCTATAAAACATATATTATGAGACTATGAGACTATGAGCCTCTTACAAAATTCCAATTTGGGTCAAAATTCGCGCTCCTGTCACTGTGGGCAAACTTTTGCAAATCGCCTACTCGAAGGAGTATGTCGATTAGCAAAAGTTTGCCCCCATTGCCAAAATCATCAAATTTTGCCTCCAAAGCGAATTTTGCAAGAGGCTCTTACAATTGGCGCAAGGGGCTCTTTGCTTTCACAAGCGCAGGTACGAGAAGTTGAGCGCGAGATGAGCGTATTTCACCCTCACATATCTTTTCTGCCTACCTGGGTGGTTACCACAGGCGATCAAGATCAAACTACCTCGCTCAGGCGCCTTGAAAAAACAGATTTTTTTACAAAAGAAATTGATGAGGGGCTACTCAAGGGCAATTTTCGCATCGGGGTTCATGCTGCAAAGGATCTTCCTGAGCCACTCACGCCTGGCTTGAAAATGGTTGCACTTACGAAAGGAGTTGATAGCCGCGATTCTCTTGTGCTAAGAGCTGGAGAAGCAATAGAGACGCTCTCTCGAGGTAGTCGAATTGGTACCTCTTCTGAAAGGAGACAAAAGGCTATAGAGGCTTTATGTCCTGGATGTGTTGTAGTTGATATCCGAGGCACTATCGAGAAAAGATTGCAGTATTTGTTTTCTCATGCCGTTGATGGCGTAGTGATCGCAGAGGCGGCCCTTATTCGGCTGCAGCTTACCCACCTTACACGTGTTTTTCTGGAGGGACCTGTTGCGCCGCTCCAGGGCAGACTGGCCGTGGTTGCACGAGAAGAAGATGCCGAGATGGCGACGATGTTTAGGTGTATAGATGCGTAAACAGCGTATCTTATATTTTGGTCTAGAAGTGCCTGCAGATACAGACAATATATGCTGGACGCACTGTCCTCTTATAGAAACAAAACCCGTCTCGCTGAGCGAGGCTGGACTCAATACAGCCTTTCAGCGGCTTACTGGGGCAACACATCTGATTTTTACAAGTAAAATGGCCGTACGGTATTTTGTAGAGGCATGTGACGCATTAGAAATGGATATGCGGGGGATTCAGAAGAAGAGATGTCTCTCAGTTGGTGCTATGACTACAAAAACACTTACAGAACTTGACTTTTCTTCTATTGAAACTGCGTCTACAGAAAGTGCAGAGGGCATTGTAGCACTTTTACAGGAGGCTCCTAGTAACGCTTCTTTTTTCTGGGCGCATTCTCGACGATCTCGCACTCTTATTACTGACTTTCTGAGCGCGAGGCAGATCTTACACACAACGTGTGTACTCTACGATACGCTTATACGTAAGCCTGAAGTGCTCCCGCGCCTTGTTGATTTTGATGAGCTATTTTTTTCAAGTCCCTCTACTGTCGAGGCTTTTTTTACTATCTATAAATGTGCCCCTCCAATTCCATATAGGGCACAAGGTATCGAAACAGAGAAAGCTTGTCAGAGGCGTGTGTGGTACTAGAGGCTTTGGTGGGGAAGGTTTTGGGAGCTTTTTTTTACAGGGAGAGCCACAGGAGAGAGCTTACAGAGAGAGCTTGACAGAGGCGTGTGGGGTGCTTGGACGCGTTGGTGAGGAAGGTTTTGGGAGTTTTTTTTACAGGGAGAGCTACAGGAGAGAGCTTACAGAGAGAGCTTGTCAGAGGCGTGTGGGGTGCTTGGACGCGTTGGTGAGGAAGGTTTTGGGAGCTTTTTTTTACAGGGAGAGCCACAGGAGAGAGCTTACAGAGAGACTTGATTAGAGGCGTGTGTGGTGCTTGGGCGCGTTGGTGGGGAAGGTTTGGACACAATGGTGTCAACTTAAATAAACTTGTAACCAATCAGAACCGAGCCACGGTAGTGGCGAAATGCAGCTTTAGCCCCGCGTGCAGTGAAGGCCGCGGCGCTAGCGCGCGGGCCGAGCGGAACGTGGGGTTAGGGAAACGGGTAAAAAAACAGAGCTGCGGTAGCAGCGACACAGAAATGTATCTGCAACAACAATTATGTGCACTGACTAGGTCAAATATAATTTCCGGGCCGAGCGGCGCGTCAGCGTCCGCGAGGCAACCGGAATAATCACCTATTCCTTGTTTCCGAGCCTACTTACATCGCTTCATTGATATTCGGGAGACTCTCATCTGAGAACAACGTGGGTTGCAAACGTTGCAAACGTGGTAGCATGCGTTGTACCTCCATGAGTGAATAATCACGTACATCGTTATATACGATACGAGTATCAGCATCGAGACTTGGTAAAATGGTTTGCATGCGTTCTATAAAAGGGGTTATCCTCTCCTCAAAATAATGTGCACAATACTCAGGAGCAGGATCATTAAATATAGTTGTTATGGCTTTTTTAAACCATTTTAGTGATGTTGCTATAGATCGTGGAACACCGTTCCCATCCCTATATAGTTCGGCTAATTTTAATTGAGCCAAGGGCATCCCACCTCCAGCGCTTTCTTTGAGCCATAGTAAGCCTGTTTCTTCAGATTTCGTAACACCTATGCCATAAAAATATTCAGTACCAAGACGACACTGCGAGAACCTGTCATTGCTAATAGTAGCAAGTGCATATTTTTCTTGAAAAAGCTTTGCTCGAATTTCTTGTATTCTCGATGGTGTCGCGGAGCAAGGATACGATTCCATAACTGTAGCGTTTTTTCGTTCAAATCTTCTTGCGACCATAGTATTTTCACCTTTCCGGTCCATAAAACTAATCAAACCACAACCATGCTCAGCGCAGCAAGAGGTGATGACAGCATCACTAGTTTCATCTATGGAAGCAAACACTTGTCTTGGTTGCACAGCTGCTACTCTTCTTGCAAGTTTTTGTCCTGCCATACATGCTTCAAAGATAATACTTGCGCTGGGATCTAATGGTGCAAAGTCGCTAGCAACAGGACGATTATAATTTTTCCCAAACAGGATATTATTAGAATCGCCATGTGCTTTGATTATTGCTGTCATAATGGGATGGCCAGCAACTTCATTTTGCATTTCACGTATTGTAGCCCCTAATGTGTCATGAGATCCCATGATTTGTAAGGCAACATAGTACGTTTTTGTAAGCTGTTCTAATTGCGTAAGCCATGTTCTCTTTTCCATGGATCCATTCATGTCCCAGATGGATTGTATGACTATTGCAGCAGGGGCATTTGCTGCATGACGCTGATTACCACGCTCAATAAGCTGCATACTATCCTGAAGTATTCTCACTAATCTTTGTGGTAACACCTCTTGATACTGTTCCATACGCTGCAGTATTCCAGAAGGACGGCGTACAGAAAGAGCAGAGCTCGATGAGGATGAAGAAGAAGAGGACGAGTCTCTCCTATTTCGTATTTGTAATTCCTGTGTGGCAGCCTCACGGCTTTCGTCCATTGCCGCTTGAAGCGCTGCTTCGTATGATAAACTACCATTTACATTTATGGTCATAATTACCTCTATAAGTGTTATTAAAAAATAAAATATAATATAAATATACAAACAATATTTGCATTACAATAGAATTATAATACAAACAAAATAAAGAATCTAGGTAAATTATTCCGAATTTATTTTAAATTTTTTAACAAGGAATGGTTGATCATTCCGGTTGCCTCGCGGACGCTTCGCGCCGCTCAGCCCGGAATTTATAGAGAATTTATTGATTGTTCCCCAGGTTTCAGATGTCGCATACGCGAACACTGAAACCTGGGTAGTCGGGCACGGGCACGGGCACGGAAATTCGGAATAATTGATGAATCCGTTGGCCTCGCGGACGCTTGCAGCGCCGCTCGGCCCGGAATTTATGCGGTATAGGTGATTATTCCGGATGCCTTCGCGGACGCTTGCAGCGCCGCTCGGCCCGGAATCGGAATAATTGATTGTTCCCCCAGTCTTGCGTCGCTTCGCGAACGCTTCGACTGGGGGTGCTTCTTATAAGCCCATAATAATTCCTTAGCTTTCTCTCTAATCTCTCTCCCCAGACGTTCTTCACCAACACCTCAAGCACCCCACACGCCTCTGACAAGCTCTCTCTGTAAGCTTTCTCCTGTGGCTCTCCCTGTAAAAAAAACTCCCCAGACGTTCTCCACCAACACCTCAAGCACCCCACACGCCTCTGCCAAGCTTTCTCTGTAAGCCCTCTCCTGAAGCTCTCCCTGTAAAAAAAATTCCCAATGTCGGTGAGAGCCGTAGCTTTAGAATGTAGGTGCGCTATTTTTGCCATGTGCACTTTTCCAGAAGGAAAAGTCGCACATGGCACTACATTTTAAGTAATTGCTCCGCAATAATTTTTGCTATCATAAATGCAGGAGCAGAAGTATTGCCGTCGTTTGGAAAAGGCGCAATAGATGCATCTGCAATGACCAAATCCTTGACACCATATACATGACCATACTTATCAACCACACCACCCTTGCCTTTGGGTGCCATGAGATTCGAACTCATCCAATGATGTGCTACATTAATATTTTCTTTGATAAAATTTGTTAATGCAGCATCATCATTGATAATATCAAGAGTTGGGAACACAAGTTGATACTGGCTATCCATAGCAGCAAGCTGATTAGCTATGTTTTGAATATATATCTTCAGTATGTTCTTAAAGGCATTGAGATCGGAGGTATTATTCAAGACAGCATCTGTTGCAAGTACTGATTTTAAATACTGATTGCTTTGAATTTCTATATGACCCCTGCTATGTGGATTCAAAAGCAGTGCCGTAATGACAAAATTTCCAGCCCCTGATGATGTGCCGATAAGTTGTACATCCCTTTTCTTGCGATCGCTTTGCGGGGTTGGGTTGGGTAAGAATGCCCCACCAACATACAATGCATTGGGATCGTTTTGTGGTACACCTATGTCATTGGGGTTTGCTGTGAACATGGCAGAAATGAGGGGATGATTCACAAGATGCCTTCCAACGTTATTATTCGCATATACAACATCAACCCCTAGTTTCTTCAACAGTTTTTTTGGTCCAATTCCTGAATGTAAAAGAAGTTTAGGGCTAAACACTCCAGCGCACAAGATGACTTTCTTTTTTGCAAATACCTTGCCAATTTTGCCATTTTGTAGAAAAGCCACACCAATTGCCTTTTTATGTTTATCAAAAAGAACCCGAAGTGCTGATGCTTGCGAAAGAATAGTGAGCTTGCGTTTTTTTAAGCCCTTTCCATGTTTGTCAACGATGCGTGCTAAATAGGCAGTTGATGAGCTTTCTCTGCGCCCATTTTTTTTCTGATACAATTGCCAGCGCGTAAATGGTCCCAGCGGTGTTTTAGGATTGTTATAATCAAGAATTTCACGAAAATTGGTTGCTCTCGATGTTGCTTGCACAAACTTCATAGCCATTGAAGTTGCAAGTCTTGGCGCTTGTCTGATGGCAACATGGCCATGGTAGCCCCTACTATTGCGATTATCAGTATGGCCGTTATATTTTTCAAACGCTTTAAAGGCTGCTCGGATTTTTTTCACAGACCATGTCTTGCCGAGGAGTTTTTCCCAACGTTTATAATTCTCGTTAGTACCTTGAACATACTGCTCACCATTGATAGAAGATCCGCCACCCCAAAGTGCACCTGTGGTATAGTGATACTGTGCGCCATTAAAAGCTTCAGGAAGCTGCTCTTGTTGATAAAAATAGGTAGCGTAGTAATCAGGCTCTAAGTTAGGCGCTTGCGTTGAATCGGTAATCGGGGCGTCATGATCTTGATTTTTTCCTGTCTCAAGAGCGATCACAGAAGAGTGGTGATCATCTGAAAGAAACTTTGCCATCCCAGCTCCAGCAGCACCCAACCCTACCACGACATAATCTGCATGTTGTGAAGGGATTGATGTTGCTGATACGAGGGGGGTGCAGCACGCACTCGTCGCTACTACACCGATACATAATAACATTCTTGATAACATATTGTGGGCTCCTTTTTTTATGCAATGCACACTTTTTCTGGCTGTATAGCATGTGGGGATTTTCTGCACAAGCATAAAACTTTGTGGACGTAAAATCGGCGAAGAGTCACAATAAACAGCATGATTATTCGTTATCTTGTCTTTTGTGTTCTTCTTATGTTGCTTTCTTCGTGTGGGATGCCCCGTAGCACTGTTATCGATGGAATTCCCATACAGTCGAAAGATGTTCCTGAGCTTGATTATTTCGATACGATTTGCTGGCAGCTGCAGGTGCGCAACTATCTTTACTGCTCGAGTAAAGGCCTAATGGCGAAAAATGGCGACGTTACCTATCATTTTAATTTTGTTACAAGAAATCTGTATGATTTAAGTGAAGCACGTCTCGTGACATTGGAGCTTGTTGAAGATCTATGGCGCATGATGCTGGATAATCAAAATATGGGCCCCAAAATGAAACAAATCGCACTTACAAACCCAGAAGTTTTACGAGACCGATTTGTTATCTTTATCCACTGCATCGATAGGAAAGGCAATTATGTAAAGCCTCTTAAAATTGCCCTCTGTGGCTTTGCAGACGGGAAATTTAATTA
>Ga0207126_1046_pt1 | contig 28935 bp, 23 predicted proteins | sample Alteio_BWMinHeat_20_FD_153586 | JGI IMG/M metagenome (GOLD analysis project Ga0207126, IMG submission 153586) | Enriched cells from forest soil in Barre Woods Harvard Forest LTER site, Petersham, Massachusetts, United States -... | ecosystem: Environmental > Terrestrial > Soil > Temperate forest >...
CTGTAGCGCCCGTGCTACGGCCGGCGAAACGGTGCAATTATGGTGTGGCGGGGTTCTGTTTGTGAAGGGCAATTTCTTGTTTCCAGAAGTCGATGGTGTTGATGAAGTCCTCCAGGTACTCCTTAAACTCGCGGTAGCTACATTTTTGGGGACGATAGGCTCGTAGGAGGACAAGCGCCCCATTTTCATCGAGGCCAAGGGCTGCCTTGTTGGTAGCCTGGCCGAAAAGATTGCCCCTCAGCATTTTGGTGAAGAAATGCTCCTGGGCCTCTGATGGAAGCTCACCAAGGTTGGCCATCAGCTGGAAGCCTGCTTCTGCTTCGGAAATTATGATCTTCATATCGTCGAGGAGCAGTGCATAGCCCCCCTCCTCGGCAGAGCCTAAGGGCTCTTTGAGCTCAAGATCTTTCTGAAGCTTTACAATACATTCTTCGAGCATTAGAAACCTCCCTCGGTGAGAAAATTTATGCCATGTGCGGCTTAATGTGTCGGCCTTTCAGGCCTTTATTATTTTATTTTTGGCCAGGCCTTCGGCCTGGCCATCCACCCAGGGCTTCGCCCTGGGCTATACATATTTCGGTCCTTCGGACCTTGGAGAGGTCGCTTAAGGCTGAAAATGTATCGACGCTATTTTATGCAGCGGATGATTGTGATGACATCTGCTGCACAGTTTGTGCGAGCTGGTTGACGACTTGTGCGCAACCTTGTCCCGCTTGTTCCATACTTTGCATGGTCTGTTGGAAAATACCCATATATGCTTGGAGCTGGTCGGCGATCGCTTTGGCTTGCGCTGCGGTTGCTGTGTCCGTTGCTTGTCGTCCGTAAGAAGCTGCTTGTGCCATTTGTTGCCCAGCTTGAAGTCCCTGCTGTATTACCTGACCTGCTTGTTGTATAAAGTGAGCTGTTCCTGTGGTGTGCAGGGCTGCTTGTTCTTTGGTGTAGTTTGATCTAGCGTCAGATTTGCTGATATCGTGACTAGCATCGTACCCTTCGTCGCCATCCTGGCGAAATGCTAGGCCATTGATTGTAGACCCTGGTCGTGCATAGGGAATGTTTTGCCCATTTCCTCCGTCAGAGGAATATGGCTTGCTAGAATAAAATTGGGAAAGTGATCCGGGTGAGGTTGCTGAAGCAACACGTCCGTTTCGTATATCTGATTCTTCTAACCCCGCTATCTGCCTTGCATAGTTTTTAGCACCGCCTGGAGTAGCTACGTCGTAATTATTCAGCTCCGCATCAGGATTAGTAGGTGGCGTTACCCCTGATGGTGGAGAGCCATAGCGAGGTAGCAAATCTGTCTGTGTATTTTGATCAAGTGGGGGCGCTCCTGTTGGATCTGACGTCATATATTTCTTATTGAGCTGGATCTCATCCCACTTCTGTGCCCCAGCTTCCATACTAGTGGTGAGGACGGTTGATCCCATTTGGGCAAAGGACATGCCGGCTTGTTGTTCATACTGGTCGTGCTGTGCGGTGAGCGCGTCTGCTTGTGCTGTACCAGCGGCAATATCGCATGCTGCTTTTGCTTGTGCAGTCGAGGTAATTAACAGCATCATATTTCGCTCTACTGAAGCATTGGCCATGATGCTTAAACCCATGATATGTGCCATCTGGGCAAGCATGGGCGCTAAAATGGCTATCATCGATGGCTGACAAAAAGGATTCGGCTGCACAGCATGGCCTTGGCCCGCAAATGTGGTGAAAGTCGGTAGGTTTAGGGTAGGAGAGTCCGGTGGTGCTACAGCAGTTCCAGGGGATACCGGTGATGTTATAGCAGTTCCAGGGGACACTGCAATACCAGGGGTATCTCCAGTCTCAACAGTGTCTTGAACAGTCGTGGTGGTGGGTCCACCCTCTGTAACTCCTCCTGTACTTACCCGCTGGCCACCCGATGTGGTAGTCGTGGTCACAGTAGCACCCCCTGTTGTGGTAACAGGCAGATCGGTGCCACCTTGTGGTGGTTGTCCTGATCCCGTCATTTGTACTGGCATATTTGCCTCCTACCCTTATCCATGGAAACTGGATTGGGTTAATGTGTTAAGTGTTCGTATATCAGATTGAATGATATCCGAGAATGTTTGACACAGCCCATCAACTTCACTATTCATGTTTTGCATATCAGCCTGAATTTGTTGCATAGATGCATCATACATTGGCGTCAAGCTATTGAGCTGTGCAATTATTGCCTGCGTTGTGGCTACAAGCTGCGTGGTGTCGGCGTTGGCAGCAGCAGCGGCAGCTTGGTCTTGTTCGGACTGCGCTGTTATGCCACTTTGGGTCGCTTGGAGCGCTCCTTGCGCCACTTGCATACCCTGGGCCATCTTGCGGATGCGGGTGAGCACTGAAACCCAGTCTACTTTCGATGGATCCGTCTCTGCTGCGCTTTGTCTTGCTAGTTGTAGACTGTCTTGCTGCTGCTGTTGCAAGGTGAGCTCGTCTGTGCTCGCACCTGGTGAGGCTCCTGTAGAGGTGGAAGGTGCACCAACATCGTCGTCTGTATTCAGAGCAGGGTCTGGAGCTGATGCCCCATCGGCACCCGCTCTCCCAGTGCTGCTGGCTCCTCCAGTACCACTAGCACCCTCTTCAAGAGATGCAAGAGTAATGGAGCCATCGGTTGCGCTTGATGCACCAGCGCCTGCGGTACTTGTTGCACTACTTGTCGCACTACTTGCACTTTCGGACGCAGTGGCAGCCCCTCTTCCTATATTGCATGCGGCGAACACGACGCCAACACACGTAATCGCCGTGCCCACATACATGGATACCATGTTTGCTTTATTCTGACCACAACCACAGGCACGTAAAATATCATACATGCAGCCATTGATGAGCCCGCTTTGCATGAGTGATTGCACGGCCAAGCCTGCCAGCATGCCTTTTTCTAGTCTGCTCAGTGATTCGGAGGCACTTTTGAGACCCTGCATACCGCTTCTTCCTTGCGCTGCACCTGCTTGTTGTACTGCTTCAGTGTCTGTTGCGGTGGCCTCGGCTTGTTGCTGCACACCTGCCTCGGTTTCTCTAGCGAGGTTTCGGGTAGTTTGTGTTGCAGCGCCAGAGCCCGCTTCAGGGGCAGCACCGTCAGCAGCAGCCGCACCTGCGGTTTCTGTTGCCTCTGCTGTTTGTTGTTCGCCTGCTTCTTCAGCAACAGTGGATGTTGCCGCCACACCGCCTTCTTCGGCTGCTGTTCCCGTAAGACTTGCTATGCCGCCGGCAGCTCCAGCTGATGCTACACATAAAAGCGCAATCGTTGCAAATTTGACGAAGGCGGCAAGTCCTGGATCCGAAATACCCATGGAACTCGTCATTCTGTCTAATAATCCTTGCCCCGTCACTTGCTGCGTAATCTGATCCGCTGTAGAGAGGGCAGCTACTGCTGCGGTGGCTGTGCACATGGCAATCGATGCAGCTGTCATCGCAACCCCTGCGGGTGCTGCAGCACCAAAGGTAACTATTGTCATGGCTACAGAAATCACGGCAGTCACAGCGCAGATCACCGGGCCAAGGATGCCCATAAGCTTTGATTTCTTTTTCGCATCTTCCATAGCGTCAAACTGCTTTTGGAGCTCTTGTATTTGGTTCTGAGCTGATACGGCCGCCATTTTTGACATGTGTTGTAGGTTCTCGAGCTTTCCTTGGGCTATCTGGTTGAGGTATTTGGAGTCAGCAGCTGCTACTTCTGCGCGTAGGTTATTCATTAATGCAAGGGCGGACGCAAGTACGGTAAGATAATTGATCACAGTGGCTTTTTCGGCAGGAGTCAGGTTACTAATGTTTACGCCGCTTATTGCAACCAATGCTGCCTGGACGCGGGTAGGATCTGTAGAATTCACCTCTTCTTGGACCCCTTCGTTTAGGGCAGAAAGCGCGGACGTAAGTGTTGCTACCTGGCTTTGGGTGGTAGGATCAGAAGCATAGCCGGAGGTGCACAGGGCAAGGAGGGCTGCCTGCAAAGCTTCCGTGTCACATGATTGCAATGAACCGCTCAGTCCATGATTGGTAACAATAGAGGCAGCCACTTCGGATAGCCATCCTGGTGTTGGATCGCTCTCAGAGAGGCCTAAGAGTTGTTTAAGAGTAGCTATAACGCTATTTTGGGTGCCATATTGGGAATAGAGTTCGCTGACTTGAGTAAGCTGTGCAGGTGTGAGGCTTGGGGTGGTTGAGATGGGTATAGTAATATTATTGGTTGAGATGGTTTGATTAAGGGCAAAAATCTGGGTACTTAGGGTCTGTAGCTGAGCCAGAACGTTAGGGTCATCGCTATTATAAAGGGCAGCGAGTGCATTATATACATTGGTTGCATCGTTTGTATCGTTGAGGCCAGGCATCTCGGTGTAGGTGCGGTTATTGGAGGCAATGGTTGCTGCTAAGTTGGTCATCCACTGAGGTGTTGTCTCGTCTGTAGGCATGTTCAGCATTTGCCTGAGTGTGGCTATAACAGATGCTGTTCTTGAATCAGGTGTTTGAAGGGAGATCGCTTCTTGCATTTGAGCCGCCGAAAGCGTGCCTCCAGCTGAGGAAGAAGTGCTCGTTGTCACATTCTGATTTGTAGTTGTTGGGGTGAGCATCGTAGGATCGCTTGCAGACTGTGTTGTATTGAAGGTTGATAATGATAGAATGCTCTCATACAGGTCTGGGAGTGATTGTCCTTGCGCTGCAGCCTCGTTATCTGGTTGTTCGAGCTGAGGATTGCTTGGTTCTTGCTGGGCGGTAGAGGCAATGTCAAGAGATTCTGTACGCGAGCCCTGAACACCACCTTCGGCTGTGCTATAGAAGACGGTGTCGCCCGTAATGACAACAGTAGCACCCCCACTCGATGATCCGCCTCCCTGTCCGACGACGTGTTGATGCTCTGCGTTCGTCGTGAGCGTGACTATTGGATTGTAAGGAGGTCCTCCAAATGCTTGATCTGGAGAGGCCACTGTGTATGTTGGTTGCTGCGGTAGCGTCATGTCTACCTCCTTTTTTTTAGGATCCCACGTGTATTGTTACGCGGCCTTCGCGTCTTGTCTCTCTTCTGCAGCTTTTCGCATCTTGTCGGCTGTCGCTTTGCCGTAGCGCTCTTCGGCCATCTCAAGTAGTTGTGCATTGAGGCCGTCTTTTAAGAGCAAGGTTCTTTCTTTTAGCACTTTATACTGTGGTTGATCAGCACAGGCTTGAATCGTCAAATTGACGGCAATAAGGGCAAATTCGATGGCGTCGAGTTTGAGGTAGCAGTCGATGGAATGGTAGTGAGGTATTGGATTTGTCGGGTCTAAGGCAGTACAGAGTAAATACATATTCGCGGCATTCTGGTACTCTTGCATGCGATGCAGGCACGCGGCTAACCCTAGGGTATATTTAGCGGATGCAAAATCAAGCATGAGCAGTAATCGGAACATGTAAGACGCATCTTTATATTTGCCTTGGTTGTAGAGGTTATACCCATGAGCATAGAGCCCCTCCATTGTATTGTCGTCAATTTTCAAGGCTTCGCGCGGCATGACACCCTTTTTGAGTGCCCCTTCTAATAATGCCTGTATAGTCGCCCTCGCTTGCTCGCCTGCTTTTACATTCACACGCTGCAGTGCGTCTTGTATTTGTTCTACATTCATTTTGTCAACATCCGTAGTATGAGCATCCATATATACTCCATTTATAACTTCATATTACAACAATAAACATTTTTTTACAATAGGTGTATTGGATTTGTATGCTACTTAAAGAGCACGCCCATAACGCTTTGCAGCTGGTGGATGACCGCTTGCATGATAGATTGTTGTTGCTGGAGAGCAGATACGGTGGCCTGGATGTTGGTGTTTGAGGTGTTGATCTGATTCTGGATGGTTTGCTGCTGCGCCTTTATCCCTGCAAAGCTCTGTGCTAGGGCACTATTGGCAGCTGCGCACTGCTGGAGGGCTGTTGTATAGTCATCAGCATTGGGGTCAGCTTCGGTATGCAGTTGGTAGATAATTGGGTTAACAGTGTGAGCGTTTAGCGTTCCGATGTACGTGCCCACTGGAACTCCATAACGTGAACTAAAAGTACTCGAAGTTACAACAACAGGTGATTGGGCAATTTCAAAAGCGTTTATTGCGGCAGTCTCCTTTGAGATTCCATTTGCCGCTTCTACTCCTAAATTAATGGGGCCACCAACGGTAAATGCTGGTATCGGTGTACCATTCGACTCAAGGAAGGGGAGGTTATCTTGAAACGAAGGGATGCTTGCGATGGTTGGATTAGGAACGTAATTATAGGTGCAGCTGAAGGTATTGTTAGTTGCATTATATTCAAAAGTATAGTTAATCTCGCAGAGGAGGTTGGCATTGCTATTCTGGGTGAGGGGATTTGTGTTTCCTATGTTATTGGCAGGAGGGCCGCCTCCCGGCCACTGTCCACCCGCCCCAAATGGCTGCTGGTAGTTGCCTATAGGGAGCACAAATGATTGGCCTGAGTTCGCAAAGCACCAATCGGTAATATCTTTCAATGAAATGTTGTCATATCCAAATGTTAATTGATTATAATTGCTTGTATTCAAGTTAGAGAAGTTAACAAGCGTATTGGTGGGAGGGTTAAGCGAGGCATCTGATGGTGCACCCATCTGCGAAGGATCTACTCGATAGACGGGCACGGCTTCCTGCATGTTATTGTACTGCTGAGCAAGTTGTGCGTAAAACTGCTGCTGGCTTGTTTGGACGGAGAGGGAGTTTTGTAGGTGCTGCATAAGCAGGGTGAGTATGTCGAAGATACTGAGGGTAATATGCTGCTGCGCAATGGCAGCAGGCGAGAGACTTTCTGTCTGCATTTGGGAATACAGCGCTTGTACATAGCTTGTAAAGGCGCCGGCAAGAGAGTTGTCGGTGGGGTTTGATGTAAGGTGCTTCATGGACAGAAAAGTTCCCCAAATAGCATCTAAGTTGTTTTGGTCGAGGGCGCCAAAGTAGCCTTCGAGGACATTGTAGTAAATACTACCAGTTGGTGGCAAAGTAATAGACATAAATCCCCCTATCTAAAGATTGCTCCAATAAGTGTTTGTGCGGTTTGGATAATATTGGTCATAAAGTTTGTTTGCTGTGTAAGCGATGATTGGAGCTGGCTAATATTGGTTTGTACCTGCGTGGCAGTATTGCTTACCGATTGACGCAGTGCCTGGATGTTAGTGATAAATTGTTGCAGCGCTGCGTTGCTCTCGCCTCGTAGCTCAGCGGCGTTCGAGTTTTGTTGTTGTTGTCCCGAGTCTGTGGTGGTGGTAGGATATGGGCTGTAGTTTTGTGCTTGGAGGAAGGGGACAATGCTTTTGTTAGCGCCAATCCCAGAATTCGAAATGGTTACTGCATCGACACCGAACATCGTTTGTATGGCTGGATTGGTGAGCAGTGTCGTAAAGCATTGCGTGAGTTGGCCATTGATTTGATCGCTGGATTCACCAGACGTAGGAGTGAAGACGGCTTGGATAAGTGTATTATCATATTTTTGTCCCCCTAAGTTGGTAAAGTCGGTGATGCTGTGCAGGGCAACACCATATGTTGGTGGATTTCCAGGATTTGCAAAAAATTGAAAATAGAAGGAAGCGGTTGCGCCTCCAGGAAAGCTGTATAAGGTATTATTGGCATTTGTAAGCATACCTGGAGTTGGTAGATCTGGAGTTGTTCCTACTGGGGGAGTTTGCGAGGGGAATGCATTGTTGAGTGGAGTACCTGGAGTATTGAGTTCTGCGTTAAAAACGTTTGTTATGAATGCTTCATTAGAGGTAGAGGTAAAGTTAATACCTTGTGAAGGGTCTTGTATCGTTATACCTGGTGGGACAGAAGGTGTTGCGCCATAGAAGTAACTGAGATACATTTGTTCAGCAAGTCCCTGGTTTAGGGAAAGGGAATAGGACGTGCCATTAGTGTTGATAGATCCCGTAGGAAAAGACGAACCTGAAATAGAAAAGGAAGTGGGAGCACTTGAGTTTATTGCGACCCCATTTTGCAAATAGCTGCCAACCGTACCTACGTTTATGTTACCGTAGTTACCAACTTTTACATCAGAAGGATTGGTCAGTTCAGAACTAATCACATTTCCACTTTGGTCAACTGGGAGCATTTGGTTGAGCATTGTATTTGCTCCGCTTAAACCCTCATCAAGTGCAGCTGCTGACTGGCCTCCTTGATAAATAGGCACCTGCGTCATCATATTGGTGTAGTTATTTTGCCACTGTCCAAGGAAGATATAGTTTTGCGCCTCCACGGCAGCCGCATTTTGCAGTGCCTGGAGCATTTTTAGAGCAAGATCGAATGACGCGAACATAATTTGGCCTTGTGTAATAGACTGTGGCGATTCTAGAGGCACAACAAGCGAGGAAGCAACGTCTGCTTGGACTGCTTGTAAGAAGGCTGTGGCTTTAGTTGGATCGGTGCTTGGGTTCAAAGAGGGATTTTGTGCAACAAAAGTAGTCCATATCTGGTTTTGTTGTGGCACACTTAAGTTGCCCACCAAAGCATTCATAATTTGTGCATATACAGTACCCGAAGGAACAAGAGGTATACTCATAATTGGCCTCCTTATTTTGTTATGTGTTATTTTCCAATATGAAAATAATGCATAACAAATTATTGTTTTATGTTTGCTGCTATTTGCTGTATCGTTTGGAAGCTTGTGTTAAGCATAGTCGATGCGGATTGGTAGAATTGCTGGAATTCGAACATCGTGGCGTTGAGTTGTTGTTGTTGGGTGTTGTTAAATGATTGACAAGCAGTAATAGCGTTACTTAAATTAGTCTGAAAGTTACCGTTGGTGGTGCTATTCTGCTGGAAGTCTTGAATCCATTGCTGGATTGCAGTGGTGCCTGAGCTAGTGTCATACTGTGCTTGCACAGCGGTAAGGTCATTTTGGATAGCGCCCAGGGCCTGGACGATAGGGGCTTGAGCGCCGCCTGCCGTTGTGGTCGCTTGGGATGCAAGATATTGACAGTTGTTGATGAGCACTTGAATTGCAGACTGACCATCGGTCACTGATACCTGCTGGTTAGGGTTATAACTTGTAAAAGCCGCTGGGAGAAACTGGGTATTCGAGCCTGCAGGAGCCGGGGTAGAGCCATTTAGGATGCCAGCAATGTTCGAATCAGTGACGGTGGCATTGGTACCAAGGTTTGTGTTAAAAGAGTTTTGTTCGTATTGCGTAAACTGCTGACTTGTTGGCGATGACCCAGAAAAATTGGATAGCTGTTGTAATTGTGCTATGAATGCTTGGGGGGTTTTTTGGTTCATAAGATCTTGCACGCCGTTGAGAAATGAGAGTATCGTTTGGTTCGTGTTAAGCGCAGAGTTGAGTTGGTTCATTTGATTATAAAACAGCGTGCTTGCAGTGAGGACGTAGGTCGTGTTCAAGATTTGCAACACGTTGTTAGTATTGAAGCCCGCTCCTATAACTTGGGCACTTCGTGCGCTTGCAAGAGCTGCGTTGAGTGCGGAGTTTACGGAAGAAATATTGGCTGGAGTGGCACCTGATGCAGGTGTGTTGGCTGGGCCAAATATACTGGTGAATGCAGAGGGAGATTGGCTGATGGCACTTTGAAGAGCGGTAACTAAAGCAGCAGCTGGTGTGGCTACACCACCCGCACCTGTGTTGCTATCGAGGCTAATATATTGATCAATGTTAAAGCCAGCAGCGCGCAAAAGCGCATTCGTTGATTCAAGGCTTTGTGCCATTTGCGAGCTCATAGTGGTGGTAAGTAATGTACTGGTTGGGGGAATAGATGATAAAGTTTGGCTAAATGCAGAAGTACTCGCGGGTGCATTGATACTGCCGGTGAGTGCAGTAATGTCACCGAAAGAATCTGCGCTCGATACTAAAAAGCCGTTGGTATAGAGGGGATTGTTATTAGCGTCCACCCCTGTTTGCACCCTGGTTATTCTCTGTTGCTGCACCCCAGAACTATTTACGAATTGCATTGCAGCCCAGTCGTTCAGGTTAGCAAGGGCTGTATAAATTGCTTGAGAATATCCTCGAGCAGTAGTTTGATCGCTACCTTGCGACAGTGTCGGGTCAGAGCTAAGCAAAGTAGTCAAAGCATTCATATTATTTTGAATTTGATTCATGGCATCGGTGTAATAGGCCTGTGCATTGTTATCTATTTCAAAGTTAAATACGTTGCTTTGCTGTGGAGCTGGCGTTACTTGCCCCATTGATTGGGTGCTTGGGCCCGTAATGAACGGAACAATGGTTTGCGTCATGACAACCTCCTCGATACTTTAATTATCTCTTCATTCCATATACTCATTATAATAAATATTTTAATTTTATGCAAGATGCGTGGGGTTTTTGTGTACATGAGGTTTTTGCTTGCTGTACAAGATGTACATCTGGTACTGTGGGGTTATATACTACTGCCCTGGGCTTCCAGCCCAGGGTAGTAGTATATTGAGGATTATGATCAAACCAAAATCGATGCAAGCAGGTGATGTGCGGCAAAATTTTGCCAATGTCATCAATGAAGTAGCCTATACCAAAACACGCGTTGTTATTAAGCGTCGTGGCCAGCAATTTGCTGCCCTGGTGCCCATAGAAGATCTTAAAAAATTAGAATTACTATCCGAAAAGGAGTCAGTGCAAATGGCGCTGTCGGATGTCAAGCGCGAGCTCCATGCCTTTCAACAAAAAGGCAATGAACTGCTGACGCAAATCAAAACAAGGCTTGATCGAAGTAAAGAGAAGAAAGAAAAACTTCCTTAAAAACACCCAGCGCGTTATAATCTCAGCACACGAGCCCCTTGCAAAACTCGCTTTAGTGAGTTTTGCAAGGGGCTCGTACAAGATGTATGATGAACATTCCCATCCCAACAGGCACATTTGATATTTTACCCGAGGATCCAAAAGAGCTATGGCGCTCTTCCTATCTCTGGGAGTATCTGGAAAAAGAGATACGCGCCTTTGTTCAGTGTTATGGCTTTGAAGAGATCCGGACCCCCATTTTCGAGCGCACCGAGTTATTTGCTCGAGGTGTAGGCGATACGACGGATATTGTCTCTAAGGAGATGTATACATTTGAAGATCGCGGCGGCAGAAGCCTCTCGCTTCGGCCTGAAGGCACTGCCTCAGTAATCCGAGCCTTTGTTGAAAAAAGACTCGATCTTGTGCAGTCACTCCATCGCTTGTTTTATATTGGCCCTATGTTTCGCTATGAGCGGCCACAGGCTGGAAGATTTCGCCAGCACCATCAACTCGGCATCGAAGTTATCGGCATCGCAAGGCCCGAGCTCGATGCAGAACTCATAGAAATGAACTATGCCCTCTATGAACGATTAGGAATTGAAAATTTAACTGTATATGTTAACTCTTTAGGAGATGGTGAGAGCCGTGTGCGTTTTCGTGAGGCTCTCAAAGACTATCTACGAGGGCACTTCGAGGCACTCTCTGAGGATAGTAAGCTGCGCTTTGAGAAGAACCCACTCAGAATTTTTGACTCAAAAGACGAGCGCGATAAAGAGGTACTTCGAGGAGCGCCAACAATATTACAATACCTCTCAGCCGATTGTGAAGCCCATTTTCTTGCAGTGAGAAGAATGCTTGATCACTTGAAAGTTCCCTATGCGGTAAATGCCTGTCTGGTTCGCGGGCTCGATTATTACACAAAGACCGTTTTTGAAATTACATCAGGCGAGCTTGGGGCACAAAACACGGTCGGCGGCGGCGGTCGCTATGATGGGCTTATCAAAGAGCTTGGAGGGCCAGATCTTCCAGCCATAGGCTTTGCAACGGGGCTTGAGCGTATTATTCAGACGATGCTCAAGCAAAAAGAAATCGTGCCTGAGAGAAGGCGCCCTCATGTGTATGTGATTGCTTTGGGTGATAGCGCATCGTTGATGGCAAGCTCACTTGTGAAAGAGCTTCGCATGCAGGGCGTGATTGCGCTACAAGACATGAATGGAAAAAAGGTAAAACAGGCCATGCAGCTTGCTTCGACATCGAGAGCACAGTATGCGATAGTGATTGGAGAAAATGAGCTTCAGAAAGGTATGTGCGAGATAAAAGAGCTCGATAGCGGGACAGTAATTGAAAAGGCTTTGTCAGAAGTTGTGAGCTTCTTTATGGGAGGCAAAAAATGCATATAAAAACGAGAACACATACGTGCGGAGCCCTTCGAGAGAGCGATGTCGGGGCAAAAGTGACCCTTGTGGGATGGGTGCATCGACATCGAGATTTGGGCAGTCTTATTTTTATAGACCTTCGCGATCGTTTTGGGCGCACGCAAGTTGTTATCGATCCCAAAACGCTCCCTGTAGGTCATAGCCTTGGATTTGAATATGTCATTACCGTCTCTGGAGAGGTTGTACGCCGCAAGGATGCGAATCCTCAGCTTGCTACCGGTGCCATCGAAGTGGTTGCCCAAGAGGTGCATATACTTTCTGCCTCCGCTGTGTTGCCCTTTTCAGTAGCCGACACGATATCAGGGGAGGCTCATGATGAGCTTCGACTGCAGTATCGCTATCTTGACATGCGGCGTGGGCCCATTTTGGACAACTTAGTCTTGCGCCACCGAGCGATGATGGCAACGCGTGCATTTTTGGATGCTCGGGGCTTTGTAGAGGTCACAACGCCCATTCTCGGCAAGTCGACTCCAGAAGGCGCTCGCGACTACCTTGTGCCCTCACGCATATATCCAGGCTCGTTTTATGCGCTGCCACAGTCACCACAGCTTTTTAAGCAAATATTAATGATTGGGGGCCTTGATCGCTATTTTCAAATCGCTACCTGTTTTCGTGATGAGGATTTGCGCGCAGATCGCCAGCCAGAATTTTCACAAATTGACATCGAAATGAGCTTTGCCACACACGAAGAGCTCTTTCCCATTATTGAAAGCCTTGTGCAGCAGATTTTTACAAGCTGCAAAGATGCTACACTGCCGAGCCCATTTCCGCAAATGAGCTATGATACCTGTATGGAGCTGTATGGCACCGATAAGCCCGACCTTCGTTTTGGAATGGAGTTTATAAAACTCAATGAGCTTGCGATGCAGCTGCCTTTCCCAGTTTTCCAAGAAGCATTGGGAAATGGGGGGATAGTGAAGGGCTTTACAGTCACGGGTGGGGCCGATATTTCGAGGAAGGGAATAGAAGAGCTTACGAGCTATGTAGAGCTTTTGGGCGGCAAAGGACTTATCTGGATGAAGCTTGTTGATGGAGAGCTGTCTTCGAGTATTCGTAAATACGTTACTGCCGAAAATGCCGCCTGCTGGATAGAACGGCTCAAGATGCAAAAAGGCGATGCTGCATTTATCGTGGCAGGGCCTGTACGGAAGACACATCAGCTGCTGGATCATCTACGAAGGCGTATTGCGCGTGAGAGAAATTACATTCAGGCACATCATTTTGCACCTTTATGGGTGACAGATTTTCCTCTTTTCGCGTATAACGAAGAGGAAAGCCGACTCGAGAGTGAACACCATCCCTTTACATGTCCTCATCTCGAAGACCTGCATCTGCTCGATACGGCGCCTCTTAAAGCCCGATCGTCGAGTTATGATCTGGTGTTAAATGGATATGAGATTGCATCGGGATCGCAGCGTATTCACGATAGCGCTCTTCAAGAAAAAATCTTTTTAACGCTCGGTATTAGTCCAGAAGAGCGTGTGAATAGGTTTGGCTTTTTCATTGAGGCGCTTCGGTATGGCACGCCGCCGCACTTAGGGATAGCACTTGGGTTTGATCGTCTGATGATGATTTTAGCAGGGACGGAAAGCATTCGTGATATTGTTGCTTTCCCAAAAACGCAAAAAGCGCAAGATTTAATGACCAAGGCACCATCACAGGTGAGTGAGCAGCAACTTAAGGAATTAAAAATTAAAATATGAGGAAAAAAACGTTATGAATAAAAAGATAGTGAGGCTTTTGGCTGTAGCAACACTGCTATGTCCTTTTGTAGGGGCAGCCGAAGATATTGCGTCCAAGCAGACAGAAGAAAATAAAGATGGAGTGCAACCAGAAGGGGTGCAACCATCGCAGCCTCAAAAAGAGCGAACAAAAGAAGAGTTATTAGCGCCTGAGTACATGAAAAAGATGTCGCTCATGTACGGGTATTTTATTGAGAAGAGTCTTGAGAATCCCGTAGTAAAGTTTGATGTTGATGAGGTAATTCGAGGGATAAAGGATGCCCAAGCTGGTGGGCCTGCTCCGATGTCTGAGCAGGAATATGAAGAGTCAATGGCATTGATTCAAGAATACGCATTTCATGACCTTGCAGCAAAAAATTTGAAAGAAGCGGACAAGTTTTTAGTTGAAAATGCGAAAAAAGAGGGTGTTAAGGAAATTGAACCAGGGAAGCTGCAATACATTCAGCTGAAAGAAGGGCATGGTAAAGAAGTGACAGAGGGTTCTATTCCTGTTATTGTCTATACAGGCAAGTATTTGAATGGGACGGTCTTTGGGTCTTCTGAAACCAGTGGTGGACCGCTTTCTATTTCGCTCAAGCAAACGATTCCGGGTTTTCGCAAGGGGGTTTTAGGAATGCGTGAGGGTGAAGAGAGGCGTATTTTTATCCATCCAGATCTTGGGTATGGGACATCAGGGCAGCTCATGCCGAATGCATTACTTATATTTGACATCAAAGTGAAAGAAGTAAAACCTGAAACTCCGCCTCAAGTCAAAGGCGAGCCAAAAAGTACTGACACAAAAATGGCTCAAGGTCAAAAAGCGGGAGGTCAAGAAGAGGAAGGTGAAGATGAAGAGAGTGACGATGATGAGGATAACGGAGCAGATGAAACGCCTCAAGAAATAGCCGCTGCAGAAAGCCTCTTCCCTGATGAGCTTGATGTTGGAGAGCCATCAGATGATGATGATGACTCATCTCCATTGGATACTACTGAAGACGATATGCAATTTGCCGATGATGATGAATCATCCGATGATATGGGCGATGCAGATGACGATTCAGGAGAAACTGATGATGATGACATGCTTGCGGATCAGCAAGATAGCGCATCTGATGATGATTTCGACAGCACGGATAGCGATGATGCAGATGAGTCACCAAAAACAGATAATACACAGGGGAAATAATCTATGGAAGAAATGGTAAAAAAAATTGACGATGAAAGCTTTACTAAAACAATTGCGACGGGCAATGTTTTAGTAGATTTTTCTGCGGAATGGTGTGGGCCTTGTAAGATGCTTGCACCTGTTTTAGAATCATTAGCGGGGCAGTTGCAGGGGAAGGTGCGTTGTGTGCAGATTGATGTTGATCAATCGCCAAAAGCCACAACTAGTTATCAAATTACTTCGGTACCAACTCTTGTGTTGTTTGTGAACGGCAAAGAAACGCAACGCATTGTTGGGCTCAAGGACCTGCAGACGCTTTCCAAGACAGTACTTGCTGCCTTGTAGGTGTGTGGTTAGTCCTCTTTCAGAGGACTAACCACAAAAAAACGAATATCCGGGGGTGCTATCGCCTCATAGCGCCGCTGCCGCATACGCATCAGGCTAAGGTCACGGCCATGGTTCTCACAGGCTTTGGCACATTTTTTTCACAGGGAGAGCTGCAGGAGAGGGCTTACAGAGAGAGCTTGTCAGAGGCGTGTGGGGTGCTAAAGGCATTGGTAATAAAGATTTGAGCAGAGAGATTAGAGAGAAAGCTAAGGGATCATTTTTAACGAGCGTACGCTCGCTAACTGTCGCTGGTCTCTTGCAGCCCTCCCTGTAAAAAAAGCAACCAATGCTTGTTAGAAACTATAATGTTTGTCATGCTAATACCCCTTAGCCTGATGCGTATGCCGCTGCCGCGGCGCTATCTCAGTCTACGCTCCGAACCCCGCGCTGCCGCCGGGCTGTAGCGCACAGCGCACGCCCGCGCTCCACGCGGGGCTAACACCCGACGTCGCTGCCGCGGCGCTATCATGCGAATATTTCAACGCTAAGGCATATATGAAAAAAATAAGAAAACACAAGGCTATAGTAAATCAAGACCATAAAAAAGAGTAAATCTTATGAAAGTCAAACAACTCTCTTCTCATTCACCTCCGGACCCGCGCACAACAGCAGCAAGGCGCATGCATGGATGTACGCTCTGGAGGCGTGTATCTCGCTTCTTTTGTTGCGGTGGAGGCTTCCCAGGACGGGTTATGCAAACGGCACTACAACAGCTGCCACTTGTAGCTGCTGTGGCATTTGTTCCATCTCCCTATCATATCATAGCACCGGCAGCGCTTCTTGGAGGCGAAATACTTCTTTGTAGTCTGTGCGGGCCTCTCAGCTATGCCTGTCGTCCAACTCTTTTCAACGTGACAAGAGCTGCCCAAACAGCTCTCGGCCTATATCTGCGTCGCTGGACACAGACGAAGTAGTGACTATTTCTTGTGTAAATGCATCTCCTGAAAGCCCTCGGCTAGCATTTTTTTAAACAATTGCTTTGATCGACTTTTAGGAAGTGGAATCTGCGTATGAATACAGGAAATTTCGAGTAACTCTTCCATAGACAGTCCGTGATTACGTAGTCCCAATATACCTAAACATTTAATAGCTAACATGTCAGCAGTACAAAACAGAAAATCGTCCTTCTTTTTGCTACTGTGCAAGAATGCAATAGCTTCTCTTTCGCCTTCATCGATGCCTTTTAGAAAAAAAATACTTAATTCCTTTTCGAGATGGGAGAACTCGCCAATAGAAACAGGAATTTCGTCAATTTGTTGCGTATGAATGTGCATACTTAAATTGATGTGTTGTTTTTGTCCTTGTAAATCTTTGTAAAAACGAACCTCTCGATTAATGATGGGAGTCACTGCTATTCGACATGCATGAATAATTGGTTCCCAAATAGAATAATGATGTAAATCAATAATTGCATTTGCATCAAGTATAATTTTTTTTCTCAGTTTAGGATGCATGTATTTCGAGGAACCCATATTCATTAAAAATGTCGGATAAATCACATAAATCGGTGTGCAGAAGTTTTGCAGCTTTCGCTCTTGATATCTTAATATGTTCATAGGCAAGATACACAAGCCGCACATATTTGCTATACAAAAAGCGAGAAATTCGCTCTGCTGTAGTGCGATAACTTACAGTATGCTGTAATTGTTCTTTGATTTCTTTGAACTGTTTATTAGAAATAAGACCGATATTCAGCATTCTATAGAGCATTGCATCTTTAGAGACATAAAACTGGCCAGCGGTAGCGATAACATCCGGTGCGGCAATTGGCCTATTCCCGCAAATTCTTGCAATTTCTGTTTGCAGCTTTTCTTTTGGTATGAGGAGCCCTGCAGCAAAGGCGTTAGCAAGTTGCTCATTTTTGTCATGAAGAGAAGTCATTGCATCAATTTGTGCTAGCATCTCCTGGTCCCATGTGATTAAGTGAAATAATTCATGAGCAATACTAAAATATTGTCGACATTCGACGTCTAGTCCTTTAATTAAGATAAAACATCCCTTTTCTGATCGAGAACAGGCGGCTGATCCTTCTGTGTTATTGTTATCGATAATGAACTTTACCCCATAACGATCCTCTAGTATTCCCAGTAACTGCATAGCAGGGAAATCCCCCAGTGACATAAGCTGTCTCATGCTTTCTGCGAGTTGGTAGGCATGTGAAAGTGTGAAATTTTTAAAATCGATTTTCTTTTTTGGTAGTTCTTCAAAAACAATTGTAGGCTGCTCATTGCCGTTTAAAATAAGCTGCTCGAGCCAAATATAATTGTTGCATTCGTTAATGAAGCGTGCTTCAAGCAATGGAGTATCCTTGGTGGGTTTTTGCCTCCAAAGAACAAAAGGTTGCTGAGGTTGCTCTTCTCTTCCAAGCAACACATCCATACGTACATGTAAAAATTTAGCAATCTCATACAGCTCCCATGCCTTCACTTCACGTTTTCCTTGTTCTACATCACTCACTATTTGATGATGATTCCATTGAAGAGCATGTGCTAATTTTTCTTGAGAAACTTGTTTGCGCTCTCGCTCTTGTTTTATTCTTTGCCCAATTTGTGTTTTCATAAGATACCTATGCAAGATATTCTTGGCAAGATATTCTTGCCGTTTGACTATATTATAGCAATAAATGATTATTTTTGCAATAAAATCTTGCAGTATGACTACTTATCCCATCAACAACCTTCCGAAATCAATAATCTTATCGAAATAGGCAGCGTCTACCACGCTCTCCTCGACACCATTGACGTGGATAAGGATGGGACGTGTTGAAAAATGGCGAGGTATTTTTAGACGTTTTCTTTTTTCTTCCATCTCCTCGATAATTTTTTTGCCTATGGGATTTTTCGAGAACTTGATCTCGCAAAGATACAGGTTCACTCGATAGGGACAAAAATCAATCCACAAACATGCAAATTGTCGATTTGTGGACAGAAATGGTGATGTCTAAAACTGTCCACAAACGTGCAAATTGTCGATTTGTAGATAGAAATTTTGTGGTCAGTTCTCTGGAGGTACAGAGAGAGCTTGTCAGAGGCGTTAGGGGTGCTTTAGGTGTTGGTGGGGAAGGTTTGGATAGTAGGGAGATTAGAGAGAACGCTAAGAAATTTGTATTAGAGTGATGCATTTTCAACGAGCGTACGCTTGTTGAAGTCCAGACTTCTCTCTGCACCTCTGTGATCTCCCTCTTAAAAAAAGCTCCCAATACTTATAACTCTCCATACCGTAAGATCCTGCGCCCACTCTTTATTCTCCTCTAAACTCTCTATCTCTTTTTCACTAAGCCGTAAACTGTCCATCTTAAAAATACGCCCAAGCCTGTGAGGACCATGGTCTTAGCCTGGTGCGTATGGGTACTTCTTATGAGCCCATAATAATCTCTTAGCGTTATAATCTCTTAGCGTTCTCTTCTCTTTGTCCAGACTTTAAAGACCAATGCCTCTAGTGACCCACACGCCTCTGACAAGCTCTCTCTGTAAGCTCTCTCCTGTGGCTCTCCCTGTAAAAAAAAGTCCCCACAACTTGTAACTGCCAAAACCCTAAGATCCTGCGTCATCTTTCAAGCTCTTCTCTAAACTGTCCATCTTAAAAATACGCCCAAGCCTGTGAGGACCATGGTCTTAGCCTGGTGCGTATGCCCTCAGGGAGCTGACCACTAATGTAAATCATTGTGTTATTTGCTCTATCTTGGTATCATAGATTTTTTATTCCACTCCACGAGCTTGCGAAGTGGAGTGGACTCATTTATATGTCGGAATCATTAGATTTATTTGCAAAAACATTTGACCCTAAAGCCATTGAAAAAAAATGGTATACCTATTGGGAAGAAGGGGGCTTTTTTCGAGGAAATGCACACTCACAGAAGCCTGCCTATACCATCGTGCTGCCTCCACCCAATGTGACAGGGGTACTCCATGTGGGGCATGCCCTTGGCTTTGTCGTGCAAGATATCCTGATTCGTTTCAAGCGCATGTCGGGTTTTGAGGCGCTCTGGCTTCCAGGCACCGATCATGCAGGTATTGCAACGCAAACAGTAGTAGAGCGCTACCTTCTCTCAACCACAGGCAAAAGGCGTACGGATTTTTCTCGTGAGGAGTTTTTAGAGCATATTTGGCACTGGAAAGAAATACACGAAAAACAGATTGTTGCTCAGATGAAAAGCCAAGGGGCATCCTGCGATTGGAGCCGCATGCGTTTTACCATGGATGCAGGCTGTAGTCGTGCTGTGCGCGTGCTCTTTAAAAAGCTCTTCGATGAAGGGCTTATTTATCGCGGTGACTATCTTGTGAACTGGGATCCAGTAACGCAGACAGCCTTAGCAGATGATGAAGTAGAGTACGAAGAGAGAAATAGTTTTTTATGGCACTTTGCCTACCCACTCTCCGATGGTTCAGGATTCATTCCTATTGCGACGCAGCGGCCAGAGATGCTCTTTGGCGATACTGCCGTTGCTGTGGCCCCTAATGATGAACGTTATCAGCAATTTGTCGGCAAGACGGTGCATCTGCCGCTGACCAATCGCCATATTCCTGTTATCATTGATGACCATATCGATCCTAGTTTTGGTACTGGTGCCATGAAGGTGACACCGGCACACGATCCTAATGACTACCAAATAGGCCTTAGGCATAATCTGCCGATGATTAACATCATGACCGCTGACGGCAAGATGAATCATCACGGAGGCGCTTTGCAGGGGATCTCCCTGGAAGCAGCACGTTTGCAGACCGTGCAGGCTATGCAGCAGGCAGGCTTTTTGTTAAAAACCGTTCCTTATGTGACCCGTGTGGGCATTTCTTACCGCTCAAAGGCAACGATTGAGCCCCATCTTTCCAAGCAGTGGTTTGTGCGTATGACGGCATTTAAAGAACAGCTCATCGATGCAGTTGCCTCGGGAAAAACAAAACTGATCCCTGACCACTGGAAGAGCACGTATTTTCATTGGATTGAGAATTTGCGCGACTGGTGTATTAGCCGTCAACTTGTGTGGGGGCATCAAATTCCCATTTGGTATCACAAAAAAGCCCAAGATGTTATCCTTTGTTATGACGGTGTAGGAGTGCCTGAGGAAGTCAAACGAGCACCTGATGATTGGGTGCAAGATAGCGATGTGCTCGATACATGGTTCTCCTCTGCTCTATGGCCTTTTTCAACGATGGGCTGGCCCTCAGAGTCTTCACAAGAATCTCCTGATTTGCAAAAATTCTATCCCAACAGCACGTTAGTTACGGGGCACGATATTCTTTTCTTTTGGGTCGCACGTATGCTTATGATGGGAGAGTATGCGCTGAATCAACTGCCTTTTCCGCAAGTATTTTTAATGGGTCTCATCTATGGTAAATCGTACTGGCGGCAAAATGCAGGGGGTGGGATTCACTATGTTTCAGATCAGGAGCGAAAAGCGTATGATTTGGGTGCGAAGGTGCCTGATGATGTAGAGTCGCGTTGGGAAAAAATGTCGAAGTCCAAAGGCAATGTTATTGATCCTAATGAGATTATAGAAGAGTATGGCGCCGATGCAATGCGCCTCGCTCTTGCATCCTGTATTACCAATGCTCGGCATATTGATTTAGATAGACGTCGCTTTGAAGAATATCGCCATTTTGCCAATAAAATTTGGAATGGCGCACGCTTCGTCTTTATGAATCTCACACTTCCAAATGCCTCGCTAAGCCGCGAGGCATTCGGAAGTGGAATAGTGCTTCCTAGCCTTGATATTGAAGATGCATGGATTCTTGCACGTTCCAACGTATGTATAGAAATGGTGACGCAGTACCTAGAGGGTTATAGCTTTGATAAAGCCACGGAGTGTATCTACAACTTCTTCTGGAATGAGTTTTGCGCCTATTATGTAGAAATTGTCAAACCGGTACTTTTTGGAAAAGCGGGGACACCGGAGACGCGAGAAAACAAGCAGAAAATTTTACTAATAGTTTTGCTGCGCATAGTGCGACTCATGCATCCGATTGCACCTTTTATTACGGAAGAGCTGTTTCAACTTTGCAAAAAATGGTTTGGGGATGCTGTTGCAGGGATGCGCGTAGATGGATATACAAGAGAAGCAATTGCTGCTCTTCAAGCTCCAGCGTGCATTGTGGCTCCGTTTCCGAAAGCTGAGAAAGATAACTTTGAAACCCAAGTCGCTCAGTTTGAACTACTCTCCAAGGTGGTCTATGCCTATCGTAATATTCGAGGTGAGATGGCCATTCCACCAACCGTTGCAACCGATGCATATCTCTATGATCCTCGAGAGAATATTGAAGGGATATCTCAAAGGATGCAACAATCTCAGCATATTATTACAAGCTTAGTAAAAACCAATTCGCTGATTTTTGCCCCACCTCCAGCAACTATGGGTAGCTCGGCAGTGGTTGAAGGGATCTCACTCTTTATTCCTATGCCCGAGGCTCTTATGGAGCAAGAAAAGCAGCGGCTTGCCAAAGAAGAAAAAAAGATAACAGAGGCTATAGCCAAGATAGAGGCGCAGCTTGCAAATGAGAATTTTATAGCAAAAGCGCCTCCAGAGCTTATTACCAAGCAGCGTGCTGCCTTGGAAGAAGCAAGGCAAGCCTTAGAGAAAATACGAGTATGTCTGTAACACTTGATCATATATCGAAAAATTTCGGAACGAAGACATTATTTGAAGATGTCTGCATCACTTTTAACCGCAATCGCTACGCCCTGACAGGGCCAAATGGGGCTGGGAAGTCGACGCTGCTTCGGATTATTATGAAAGAAGAGGCACCTACAAAAGGCAGTGTGATACATCCAATGCGCACGAGTTGTCTCAAACAAAATATCCATGAGTTTAAAGACTATACAACGCTCAATGTAGTGATTATGGGTAACAGCCGTCTCTGGAATGCCTTACAGGAGCGAGATCGCCTCTATGAACAGGAGATGACCGACGCAGTAGGCATGCGGCTTGGTGAAATAGAGGGTATTATTGCTGAAGAAGATGGCTATATGGCCGAGTCCAATGCTGAGGTACTTCTTGGGGGCATTGAGGTGCCAGCAGCGTATTTTCATAAAAAGCTGCATGAAATTCCCCAGGACATGCAGTTTCGAGCCCTTTTATGTCAGGCGCTTTTTGGAGATCCGCAAGCGCTTTTTCTTGATGAGCCGACAAACCACCTTGACATGGAGTCCATAAGCTGGCTGGAACGGTTTTTACATGAGTATAAAGGGGTTTTGGTGGTTGTAAGCCACGACAGACACTTTCTCAATGCGGTGGCGACACATATTGCCGATATTGATTACGAAACCGTCATTATTTACCCTGGCAATTATGACGATATGATTGTAGCAAAAGAGGCGGTACGAGGGCGCAGCGAGGCCGATGCTAAGTCGAGGGAAAAGAAAATTGCCCAGCTGCAAGAATTCGTCGCTAAATTCCGATCTGGAACAAGGGCTAGCCAAGTACAGTCGCGCCTTCGTGAAATTGAAAAGCTGCAGCCCCAGGAGCTGAAAAAATCCAATATTCAACGTCCCTACATTCGTTTTATTCCCTCTGAAAAGCAGCCAGGAAAAGTGATTCTTACCTGTGAGCACCTTGCCAAAGGATTTGATACTTTAAAAGTAATTAAAGATTTTAATATAGAAATTCATCGCGGCGATAAAATTGGTGTGATAGGGAACAATGGCCGAGGCAAGACGACGCTTCTCAAGTGCCTTGCAAAGGCACTGACACCGGATCATGGCAAGCTCGAGTATGGGAATAATGTGATAGCGAGCCATTTTCCGCAAAATCATGAAGAGTATATTAATAAAAAGGAAGACATCACGCTCTTTGATTGGTTGAAGAGGAAAAAACCAAACATCTACGATCAAGAAGTGCGTGCCGTATTAGGGAAGATGCTCTTTGGAGGCGATGACGCATTTAAAAAAGTAGGCTCTCTTTCCGGAGGAGAAACGGCGCGTCTTATTATTGCAAGTATGCTCCTGCAGGAGCATAACCTTTTGCTCCTGGATGAGCCCAATAACCACCTGGATCTCGAAGCTGTCTCTGCGCTTGGCTGGGCGCTTGAAGAATATAAAGGCACCTGTGTGTGTGTGAGCCATGATAGAGACCTCATCGACCGTTTTGCAAAGAAGATCATAGCGTTTACAGCAGATGGTATAGAGTATTTCGATGGGCCGTTGGAAGAATATCTATTGGTCAACTCCCCTACCGGGGAGTCGACCAATAAAAAGGTGGTTACAACCAGATGAAGAAAGCAGCAACTACTCGTTATCCCTCGCCTATAGTTTCATCGGTGTTATCAGATGAGGAAAAGATTGAGGCAATTAGCGCACACTTTGAGGGTATTATGACCACGCTCGGTCTCGATCTTACCGATGCATCACTTGTGCAGACACCGCGACGTGTAGCTGAAATGTATGTGAAAGAGGTGTTTTCAGGGCTTGATTCCAAAAATTTTCCAGATGTCGGCCTTTTTGAAGAAGATCATGTCTCAGAAGCCGGGCATCATAGCCTTGTCGTTACCAAATGTGGCTTTACGAGCTTTTGTGAGCATCATTTTGTGCCTATGATGGGTGTTGCCTTTGTGGCTTATATTCCACGTGGCAAACTTCTGGGGTTATCAAAAATTCACCGTATTGTTCGCTATTTTGCAAAAAGGCCACAGTTGCAGGAACGGCTGACATCGCAAATTGCCGATAGCCTCTCTCACATACTTGCCTCTTCGGATGTTGCCGTCTCCATTCAGGCCCAGCACCTTTGTGTTATTGCTCGCGGTGTGCATGATGAAGAGAGCCAAACAACTACTTCCTATTTTGGCGGAGCCTTTACCCACGATGCAGCGAAGCGCGAAGAGTTTTTCCAGGCGATACAGCGGTTGCAGAAATGAGTAGATGTAGTATCCCCCCTCTTTCTTCCCCTGCGGGGAAGAAAGAGGGGGGATACTACAAAAAAATGCTCCAACGTGAGCGGTTGCAAGGCCCTGATGAGGCCCATTAGGGCCGAAATATGTATAGCCCAGGGTGCAGGAGCCCCGAAGGGGCGACTAAACCCTGGGTGGCCGGCGACAGGCCTGGCCAAAAACAAAATAAATGACAGTACTTCATATTCTCAACCTTGACACCATTGGTGGGGTAGAATCCCTCTTTGTCCATTTCTTAGAGCAGGCTCATTCTTTAAAACATCATGTGCTTGTCACTGGTGGCCCCATACATCCCTTTTTTCAGGATACTGTACAGCGCTTTGCGACATCGATTTTTTATGAAAAATATCTCTTTGGTCTCAAAATGCCAAAGTGCATACGGCCACTTCTCTCCAAACGTGCACTCACTACTTCATTGTCGACGGTTATCTTGTGGAATCGCTTCGATGCAATTGAGCCGCCCACACCTGATTGTAGAGTCATATATTATGAGCATGGCGCCTCCTGGATACATCCTCAAGGCACTATTCAATCTGCTTTTTTTGATAGTAAAGATCTTTTAATTGCCAATTCTTTTGCTGCCAAGCGGATGATGGAGTGTAAATGGGGAGTGAAAAAACCTATTTCTGTTGTTGTTAATCCGCTCAGGCCAGATCTTCCTTTGTGTGCGGAGGCGCGTACGGGGTGTGCACCAAAGGTTCGGCTTGGCTATATTGGGAGGCTGATTCCCCTCAAGGGTGTCTGTCTTTTGCTGCATGCTCTCAAGGGGCTTCATAATCTTCACATACCTGCATCGCTTACCATTGCAGGTGAGGGCTCTGAGCGACATGCGCTTGAGGGGCTTAGCTCAAAGCTTGGGCTACAGGAGGAGGTTCACTTTTTGTCTGCTGTCAGTGATGTGGCACGCTTTTATGATAATATCGATGTGTTGTTGATTCCTTCTATCCGTGAACCGCTCGGGCTTATTGCCCTTGAGGCAGCAGCTAGGGGCTGTCCTGTTATTGCGGCACATGTCGATGGCCTTCCAGAGGCTGTGGGAGAGGGGGCAGGCTATTTAGTGGAGCCCACTATCGATATTGCGCAGTATCCAGAATATGGTGGGACATTAGATAAGCTGCCAGATTGTGTGTTTGATCCCGTACACAATTGTCTTACAGCACCAAAATTGTGTGCTCCAGACGACATTGCGGTAAGTGTTGCTCGTCTTATAGATGCGCCTCACGAGTATGCTAGGTGCAGCTATAATGCCCTCATGTATGCACACAAACGGCCTGGATTTCAAGAGTATACAAATACCATTAAACATTCTATGAATATTGTCCCTGAATATTGTTCCTTGACAATTAATTAATAAATCTCCATAATAAACGAGATGATTATATTTTCATCTATTTAAAACAAAAAACAAGGAGTGTTTATTATGTCAATTTCGTCGATATCATCACAATCAATGTTATCACAATATAGTACAGCGTGTTCCATATCTGGCTCGATGTCTCTATCAACTTGTCCTGCAATGTCAATAGAAGGTCAGGGCTCTAATAATATGTCATCAATTTCGTCAATGTCATCGCAATATAGTACAGCGTGTTCCACGCTTGCTTCCATGTCTGCCTCGATGCCTGCCTCGATGCCTGCCTCGATGTCTCTATCAGCCTCTTCTGTACTGTCAATAGAAGAGCATGGTCTTAATAATATGTTTTCAATTTTAACAATGTCATCACCATATAGTACAGCGGCTTCCACGTCTGCTTCCACGTCTGCTTCCATGTTGGCATCATCTGACTCAGCAGTGTCCATCCAGCCTACTCCTACTGCCCCTACTGAAATAGAATTGCGGTACCCTATGCTCCCGCCACTCGACACTACCATGTCTATGACACCATATACGCGCATTCATGTCATGTGGCAACGTGGAGACCATGGTCCTTGTTATTTTTGCTCGAGTGGCACAAACATATTAGTACGAAAGACCATTGCTGCAACCTTTGCCTGTTCCCTCTATGGAGGACGTGATAGAAAGGATCTTCGCGTATTCCATAGTCTTACCGATCTAAGCAGGTTACAAGCGTTTAGTGACTTTATGCCTACCGTATCTGGTACAGCAGAGGGGCTTTGTATTAGCTTGCCGCGCATCACTCACCGCCACCTAGCGCTAAGTGCATATTTTTATCGTCGCTCGTTTATGACACTAATGCAAAGCTACCTTGTGCCTACAAACATTGTGCCTACAAACATTGTGCCTACATGCGTTGATCAGGCGCCTAATGTCCCGTACCCGATTCGGGCAGCTATGGATGGGGAGCTTGTTGCACGTATTCCAGCAGCTGAGGTTGATATGTTTCTACGCAATGCCATGCGCCTTATTCATTTGCCCCCAAATATTTTGGCAGCCATATCTGCAGAGCAGTAAGGGTCATTCACACATGGCATTAAAATCAATAATCTCAGCAAAATACCCGCTATCCTGAACACCATCATTGATGCCATTGACATGGATAAGTACTGGCCAGCAGGAAAATCGTTTTGGCAGCTGTAGGGCTGCCAATTTTTCCTTCATCTCATCAATTACAGCCGAGGATAGCGGATTTCTTGAAAATTTGATCTCGCAGGCAAAGAGTGTATTGAATCGCGTTTGAATTAAGTAGTCAATTTGACATCCCTTTTTAGAGCTGGTCTTTTTTTGGAAATAGGGATTGTCTGTAACAATATCTTCTGCTCGTATGCCTAACTTGTTCCAAATTTTTGCACGATTTTTGAGCACAAGATTTTCGAATTGTAGCCCCATTACCGTACTCCAGCCTGGGAGTGTGGCAAGGGAGCGTGATACAAAAAGGCCACGCTGGATCTTGTCACGATTCGGGATGACATACTTGAGATAGAATCTGAGGTAATTATCACTCAATCGATAATGACTGAGTTGTGAGGATTTACCAGATTTTGGCCACCAGGTATAGTCTCGGCTTATAAATCCCGATTGCAGTAAGTCATTTAAGTATTCACTCAGGGTTCCACTTTTTGGATAGCCACATGCATCACAAATATCCTCAAAGCTCATAGGCCCATTTGCTAAGGCATTGACGAGCGGTCGATAGATAGTGCTTCGCTTTTCAAAAAGGTCATGAAATATGGTATCGAATTCATTGAAAAGTACCCCCGTCTTGCTAAAACAGAGTTTTTTAATAACATCGTCCGCGCTCTGTCCCCCTTGCACTTGTTCAAGATACCATGGCACGCCGCCTGTGACAGAAAGGATTTTGAATTCCTCATAGGTTGAACGTCGAAATCCTCGACTGCGTAAGAATTCGTGGCATGCGTACAAGGGGAGCTCATCAAGGTGTAAAAAGAGCGAAATTCTACCAAAAAAAGCGGTACTGCTGATGATGTTTTTCTCAATCCATGTGGATACTGAGCCGCAGAGTACCATAATCAAGTTGGGATTCTTTTTAAACTCAAGATCCCATGCGTTTTTGAGTTTTCCAAGAAAGAGAGGATCATGAGATCCCATCCAGGAGATCTCATCAAAAAGGATAATGACGCGGCCGCGTCGTGTCTGTTGGTGGAGCAGTGAAAAGAGCGAGGCCCAATCATCTGAGGCGATACCTTGAAGCCCGATTTGCTTGCCCAGCTGCTGCGCAAATACCTCTTTTTGAGACGCATCGGTTGTCTTTTCGGTGGGTGCGATTCCAGTGAATGTGAGGAAGTGTTTGCCTTTTGCAAACTCCTCTATAAGGCGACTTTTACCAATTCGTCTTCTTCCGCGTATTACTATGAGACTCGCGGATTTCTTTGTAAGTAAGGATGATAGCGTAGCTAGTTCCTCACTTCGTCCTATAAATACATCATCGCTCATAACATGCCTCCTTCTCTGCACAATATATAGAAATCATACATTTTGTGCAGAAAAAAAGCACTGCAAAATTCTGCACAAAACAGCGATTTCATATGTTTTGTGCAGAAAAAAGACACTCAAAAATTCTGCACAGAATTGCGATTTCATATGTTTTGTGCAGAAAAAAGACACTCAAAAATTCTGCACAGAATTGCGATTTCATATGTTTTGTGCAGAGCGCAGAGTAGAGAAGATGAGGAATTCACGGGCTGGGCAGTAACAAGCGTGGGCAGTTTTTATAGGGTACAGAGAGCTTGCCAGAGGCGTGTGGGGTGCTTGTGGTGTTGGTGGGGAAGGTCTGGGGAGTTTTTTTTACAGGGAGAGCCACAGGAGAAGCTTACAGAGGGAGCTTGTCAGAGGCGTGTAGGGTACTTATGGTGTTGGTGGGGAAGGTTTTGGGAGTTTTTTTTTACAGGGAGAGCCACAGGAGAGAGCTTACAGAGGGAGCTTGTCAGAGGCGTGTGGGGTGCTTGGAGTGCTGGTGGGGAAGGTCTGGACAAAGAGATTGAGAGAGTGCTAAGAGATTATTATGGACTTATAAGAATCACCAAAGAAGCCTAATGGTGTCAACTTAAGGAAAACGCATAACATATCATGCTTCTAATTGATGTGGATCCCACCGCGGCAGCGGTGGAATTCATTAGCCCCGCGTGGAGCGCGCCCGTAGCGCATGCGCTACGGGCGGCGTAACGTGGGGTTACAAGTGCAGTAAATGAAATAGAGCTGCGGTAGCAGCGACACCCATTATATTTGACCTAATCAATGCACATATTGTTGCTGCAGA
>Ga0207126_1048_pt1 | contig 28540 bp, 23 predicted proteins | sample Alteio_BWMinHeat_20_FD_153586 | JGI IMG/M metagenome (GOLD analysis project Ga0207126, IMG submission 153586) | Enriched cells from forest soil in Barre Woods Harvard Forest LTER site, Petersham, Massachusetts, United States -... | ecosystem: Environmental > Terrestrial > Soil > Temperate forest >...
TTGAAGACCAGGGGAACAATCAATAAATTCCGAATTCAATACCCCGGTCTTCATGCCGCGAAGCGACATTGAAGACCAGGGGAACAATCAATTATTCCGAATAAAAAGTGACATAATTTTACCTAAATACTGCAATAATTTTACCTATTTTGAGTAAAATTATTTCACTTGCAGGCAAAATCTGCGGTTTTTAGAAAAAAAATTACGCAGGGCACCCGCTTTTAGTCGAAAAATGAGGTTTTGAATTAAATAATTAACAAATAGAAAATACCCCACAACATGCTGTAGGCTGACCCAACTGGATTTTGCGCTCATAGCTACTGCCTTGAGCTTATGAGGGGCAGTAGAACAGAATCGGAAAGAGAGGGATTTGAACCCTCGGTACCCTTATAGGGGTACACGTCCTTAGCAGGGACGCGCTTTCGGCCACTCAGCCATCTTTCCATAAATAACATGAATCCCTTATAATAGCGTAACGCATTTGCTATTTTTCCCTCAAGAGGTACTTGACAAATTGCGGTTTTCAAGCCAAAATTATTGGAAAAAGCTTGTGATACGGCACGCGGAGGTGCTTGCAAAATTCCGTTGGAGACAAAATTTGATGATTTTGGCGATGGGGAAAACCTTTTGCAAATCACCACAGTGGCCTGTAAGGCCACAATATGTATAGCCCAGGGCAACGCCCTGGGGGACAATTTGCAAAAGGTTTTTTCCCAGCGACAAAAGCGCGAATTTTGGCCCAAATCGGCAATTTGTCAAGCACCTCCATGTATAGAGCCCACATTAATTACATCGTATACAATTTTCCGAAGGAAAATTGTATACGATGTTATCCTACCATATGGACAACCAAGCAAAAATAAAATTGCCCCCTCATTCCAAAGAATCGGAAATGATGGTTCTGGGCTCTATGCTGACAAGCATTAATAGCCTCAACTGTGCTGCAGATGCACTCGAAGAGAATGATTTGTACTTTTCAGAGCATAAGCTTATCTTTCAGGCATTAAAAAATGCCTATAAAAATGATAAGCCTGCGGATGTGCTGCTCATTTCAGAGGAGCTCAAGCGCCAAGAAAAGCTTGCAGCTATAGGCGGCATTCCCTATCTTACTACCTTGGCACAGTATGCAGGGACCTCGGCCTACATAGAAGAATATGTCGAGCTCATCAAGAATAAGTCGATACTGCGCAGGATGATTCAGGCATCACAGACGGTCGAGCGCTCAGCACTCAGCGACCCGCCTGATGTCAGCGCCTCCCTTGATGAAGCCCAGCAGCTCTTTTTTCAGATCAGCCAGACGCATAATACCAGCGCAGGAGTGCTTTTAGGTGATATTTTGTCTGGTGCTGAGGCACAATCGAAAACTGCCTTCTTGAAAGAACTGGAAGACAGACAAGAGAAATTTTTAAAAAGAGGGAAAGATGACCCTACCATTACGGGGATCCCGACGCATTTTGTTGATCTTGACAAAATCATTAATGGCTTTAACAATTCCCATCTCATTATTTTGGCTGCACGGCCTGCTATGGGAAAAACTGCCTTGGCGCTCAACATCGCAGAAAATATCTGCTTTAAGAATAAACTCTCTGTAGGCCTTTTTTCTCTGGAAATGACTGCTGAGCAGCTTGTGCACCGGGTGGTATGTTCGCAATCTGAGGTGGAATCGGATAAAATCCGTACGGGGGCCCTGTCTTCCCATGAATTTCAGCGAGTGGTCGAAGCGGTAAATGGGATGCGAAATCACAAATTTGTCATCGATGACCAGCCTGGCCTGAAAATTACCGATCTTCGGGCGCGAGCGCGAAGAATGAAAGAGAGCCATGGCGTGCATCTTATCGTTATTGACTATTTGCAGCTCATTACGGGTTCTGGATCATTTCGAACACAAGAAAATAGACAAAACGAGATTTCTGAAATTTCTCGTTTGCTCAAAAACTTAGCACGCGAGCTCAATGTGCCTATTTTATGTCTTGCGCAGCTTTCTCGAAAAGTGGAGGAGCGGGCAGGTCATAAGCCTATGATGAGTGACCTCCGAGAATCGGGCAGTATCGAACAAGATGCCGACATCATCATGCTGCTGCTCCGTCGAGAGTACTACGACCCTAATGATCGCCCAGGGACTGCGCAGGTTATTGTAGCAAAAAACCGTCATGGCGGTGTTGGAGAGGTCAATTTGACGTACCGTAAAGAGATTGCGCAATTTGCCAATTATATGCCTGTATCTCTGCATATCGGTCTTGAATAGGGCACTTCCCGTGCCCATGTACTGTCAGTGCTCAAATACCATACCTCAGTGCCCGCGTGAGCGGCATCTGAGGCCTGTGGAGTAATCAATATTTCCTTAAAAAATAATACCTATTAAAAATTCATGTATGCTTGTGCAATTTTTTGGAATCATGTATAACCATACCCGTAAACATGTAACGTGGGTGTGCGACTTGCTCTGTTATTGCCCTTCAGGTGCGATGCGAACAGCACATAAGTCGCACACCCACGTCATTCAACAAAGGAGATACAAAATGTTTAAAAAAATATTTGCCGCCATTTTGGCAAGCATCACGATGATTTCTTCGTATGCACAGGCACAGACAACAGCGGAGCAAACGCAGTACAATCACGGTGGACAGCTCATAGCAAAAGGCAAAAAAAATGGCCATAAAGGCCATCTAAGCCAGAAATGCATGTCGTCTTGTTGTGGGCCATCATACTTATCTGTTTTTACAAAATTTAATGCTGAAAATAGCGATGCGCAGTCAGTAATAGCACCCGGAGCCGCAATTCTTTTTGATCAAACGAAAACGCAATCCGGCTCCGCAATGGCACCATATGCAGGAGCAGGCGTGGTTACATTTAATTCCTGTGGCACTTATGAGGTGACGTATGGAGTATCTGGATTTGCAAATTCCGGTTCGGTAATAGTGGGTTTACAACTCGATAGTACGTTAGTTGCAGGTAGTGAGCTTAATACGACTGTGGGTACGGCTCGAATGATCGGTTTATCGATCATTTTGACCGTGAATGCAGGTCAGACTCTTCAGTTAATAAATACAGATACTACGAATAACTTGAACTTAGATGCCTATCCTAATGGGCCACCTTCACCTGTTACCGGGTATATGTGTATTACGCAGATGAAATAAAAATATCTCATCCCATGCACACTTTCCCTTTGGGGAAAGTCTGCATAGCGCGTATTTTTAAAAAAATTCTTTTACTATTTCTTAGAATCATGTATGGATAAGCCAAGAAAACAAATAAAGGAGGCACAATGTTTAAAAAAATATTTGCCATTTTTTTGGCAAGCATTACAATGGTTTCTTCGTATGCACAGGCAGAAGACTGCGAACTGCTCGTAGCGAAAGATAAAAAAAGCTGGCACAGAGGTCCAAGAGGGCATCGTGGTTACCATGGCCATCACGGTCATCATGGGAAAAAAGGCGCGCGTGGCCCGCAAGGCCCACAAGGACAGCCTGGTCAAAATGGGACATCGGCTCCCATAGATTACTTATCTGTTTTTACAAAATTTAACGCTGAGAATAGTGATCCGCAATCAGTAGTGCCACCCGGAGGCGCAGTTCCTTTTGATCAAACGAAAACGCAATTTGGCTCCTCGATTGCAACATATACAGGAACAGGAGTGGTTACGTTTAATTCTAGCGGTACGTTTGAGGTGACGTATGGAGTATCTGGATTTGCAAATTCCGGCTCGGTGATAGTGGCTTTACAACTCGATAGTTCGTTGGTTAATGGTAGTGAGCTTAATACTACCACTGGTGGCTTTGCTCGAATGATCGGGTTATCGATCATTTTTACTATTAATGCAGGGCAGACTCTTCAATTAATCAATACAGATCCCACTAATGACTTTAACTTAGATGCCTTTCCTAATGGGCCACCGTCGCCTGTCACTGGGTATATGGTTATTAAACAGCTGAATTAAAATAAAGTTTACTGATTGTATTTAATATTTTTACAGTATATAATTTAGTTTGTAATTAACAATAAAATAGGTATTAAATATGGTTAGTCAAATAGATACAAATATATCTTCATTTATCAATACTGTGACAGACGTTGTGACGGGCGCTGTGACGGACATAGCTTCATTCATACAAAGTGAGGCTACTACCATTCAGCATAGACAGCGCTCAGATGTGCCAAAGAGCCTGGTGGCTGAGCTTGGGCTCAGAGGGGCACCAAATAGGGAGGCATACTTCCAAGCGCTTGCACAGAACGTAAGTTGGGTTGACTACGCTAATGGCACTCTTTTAGCGGCATCGGATACTCCAGGCATTCCACGGTATCGCGTGCAGAAGACCCTGCAGTACCCTGAAGGGTTAAAGGCGATGATCGTCACATCAGATACGCCAGGGGAAGCGCCGCTCATGATAATTCGTGGGACGGTTGTAAACAATGTGCATAATGTCATCGATGACTTACATTACAATATTGGGACGTTGAATATGGATCGGCACGGCAGAGAGCTTGCTCGAGAGCTTGAGCTTCTTGCAGCCGAGCATGGGCGCGTGCATGTCCTTGGCCATAGCTACGGCGGAGCCATAGCTCAGCACCTTACGAGCAGGCATCCTCAACTTATTAGCCGCTGCAGCTCCTATAATGCTCCAGGCGTCGGCGATAACATAGTAGATACTTACTTCCGTAATGTTGCTAGATTGCCTGAAGGCTACCCTCTTCCTGAAATCGTCTCTGTTCGTCATGCGAAGGATGTGGTTTCTTTGCTAGGGGGTGAACATCTTCCGGAATCACCCGGACGAGCCTATACAGGTGGCTCTGTCGATGATGGTATTTCCTACATTGATGCCCACTCGTATAATACACTCTCTACGGGTGCCCCACATTCTACGACTGATTATCGCAGTCACGACTATTTACGCCCTGTTGCCTCGAGTGCAGAGCGCTTGCGTGAAGGAGTCAGCCGCATTATGCCACTCGTCGCCAGCATCATCTAAGGTGTAGAATCATTTGTGTTATTTCCCTGATTTTTGTCATACTAGTAGTAAGTCAAAAATAAATGGGAGTAAACGCTATGTGCAACTAATCCTTCCGGAAAAGTGCTCATAGTGGAAAAATTTTTTCGCCATGTGCACTTTTCCGTCAGGAAAAGTGGTACATGGCGTGGAATAACAGATGAGTCAGAAATTATTACGAGATGCGTACCGTAACATAGTACGGCGTATGCAGAGGTTCCAGGGTGTCTTTTCAAGTGATGTTGGCATCGATCTTGGGACTGCAAATACATTGGTTTTTATTCGAGGCAAGGGGATAGTGTATGCTGAGCCCTCTGTAGTGGCTGTCGATTCAATCACAAATGAGGTATTGGCCGTAGGGCATAAGGCAAAGGCTATGCTTGGCAAGACGCCTCGCAAAATCCATGCAGTGCGCCCGATGAAGGATGGCGTTATTGCCGACTTTGAAATTGCCGAGGGCATGCTCAAGGCTATCATCCGCCACGTAACACCCGTACGAAGCCTCTTTCGGCCACGAATTCTCATTGCAGTACCATCAGGGATTACGGGCGTTGAAAAACGAGCTGTGGAAGACTCAGCACTGCATGCAGGCGCCCAAGAAGTGATGTTGATTGAAGAGCCTATGGCCGCAGCTATTGGTGTGGATCTTCCTGTGCACGAGCCTTCTGCAAGCATGATTATCGATATCGGCGGTGGTACCACCGAAATTGCTATTATCTCGCTTGGCGGTATTGTAGAGAGTCGGTCCTTGCGTGTTGCTGGGGATGAATTTGACGAGTGTATTGTCAACTACATGCGGCGCACTTACAACTTGATGATAGGCCCCAGGACTGCAGAAGATATCAAGATTGGCATCGGGTCGGCCTATCCCCTGGGCGAGCATGAGCTCGAGATGGAGGTGAAAGGGCGTGATCAGGTGTCAGGGCTGCCAGTAACTCGCCGTATCAATTCTGTAGAAATTCGAGAATGCCTTGCAGAGCCTATCCAGTGGATCATTGATGCTGTTAAGTTAACCCTCGAAAAATGCCCTCCCGAGCTTGCTGCAGACCTTGTAGAGCGTGGTGTCGTCGTCGCCGGCGGCGGAGCCCTCATACGTGGCCTTGACAAGGCGCTCAATAAAGAGACGGGCTTACCTGTCATAATTGCTCCATCGCCCTTGTTGGCTGTCTGTCTAGGTACCGGTAAGGCTCTTGATTTTCTTGATAGATTTAAAAAACGAAAAGGACTTATTGCATGAACGCAGAACTTGACGCCTGGATTTCTGAGATAGTAGCACTCTGCCAGCCACAAAATGTGCATATCGTTGACGGCAGTGAGGAAGAAGCGAACACGCTTATTCAAAAGCTTATTGCAAGCAAGACCTTTACGCCCCTACAGCGCCCTGGCAGCTACCTTGCACGGTCCAATCCCGATGATGTAGCCCGAGTTGAGGAGCGCACGTTTATCTGTTCAGAGAGGCAAGAAGATGCTGGGCCGACCAATAATTGGCGAGCCCCAAAAGAGATGCGAAATCACTTGATAGAGCTCTTTCAAGGCTGTATGCAGGGGCGTACGATGTATGTAGTTCCCTATTGTATGGGACCCCTGACATCGCCGTGGGCAAAAGTTGCCGTCGAAATTACTGATTCTCCCTATGTGGTTGTCAATATGCGCCTTATGGCCCATGTGGGCAAGGCAGCACTTGAAAAACTAGGGGCTAGCTCGTTTGTGCGATGCCTGCATTCTGTGGGACAGCCACTTCGCGCAGGGGCAAAAGATGTCTCGTGGCCTTGCAATCCTCAACAGACTACTATTGCGCATTTCCCTGAAACCGGGGAGGTTATGTCCTTTGGAAGTGGTTATGGGGGCAATGCGCTCTTAAATAAAAAATGCTTTGCGCTCAGACTTGCATCGTGCATGGCACGCCAAGATGGCTGGCTTGCAGAACATATGCTCATCATTGGCGTTACCAATCCAGAAGGTGAAAAAAAATATTTTGCAGCAGCCTTTCCTAGCGCCTGTGGGAAGACGAATTTGGCGATGCTGACATCAAAGCTGTCTGGCTGGAAGGTGGAGTGTGTAGGGGATGATATAGCCTGGATGCATTGGGGAGAGGATGGAAGGCTCTATGCGATCAATCCTGAGGCTGGGTTTTTTGGGGTAGCGCCTGGTACTTCTATGGCCTCGAACCCTGTGGCTATGAAGACGATTGAGCGAAATACGATTTTTACCAATGTAGCCCTTACTGATGATGGTAATGTGTGGTGGGAAGGCATAGGCGTGGGAAAGGGGATAGAAGAGCCTCAGCATCTCATAAGCTGGAAAGGGGTGGATTGGACGCCAGCATCATCAGAAAAGGCAGCACACCCTAATTCTCGGTTTACGGTTTCTATTTCTGAGTGTCCCATCCTTGATCCGAGCTGCCGCGCGCCTCACGGCGTGCCGATTTCTGGGATTATTTTTGGAGGGAGGAGGTCTACGACCATTCCTCTCGTACGGCAAGCAAAAAGTTGGCAGCAAGGAGTATTCTTTGGGGCTTCAATGACGAGTGAGACGACAGCTGCGGCAAAAGGGGAGGTGGGCAAGGTTCGCCATGATCCCTTTGCGATGCTACCCTTTTGTGGCTATAATATGGGCGATTATTTTGCACACTGGCTCGCTCAAGAAAAGCCTGGTAGGCACATGCCCGCTATTTTCTATGTGAACTGGTTCTTAAAGGATTCAGAGACGGGAGCATTTTTATGGCCTGGCTATAGTGAGAATATGCGTGTGCTCAGGTGGATGTTCGATCGCATTGATACGAGGGTTGGCGCTGAAGACTCGCCCTTTGGGTATCTGCCTTGTGTGAAGGACATTGCTCGGGATGGAAAGGAGAGTGAGGCGACACTGCATAAGCTTCTCTCTATTGACAAAGCGGCTTGGCACAAGGAAGCCACAGAGCTACAAGAATATTTTAAACGGTTTGGAAATGCGTTGCCAGATATTCTACAGTCTCTCGCAAGCCCGGGACAGTAGAATAAAATAAACACCATGTGCGCTTTTCCTGGCGGAAAAGTGCACATGGTGTAAAATAATACATATTCTCTATTTCCGAATTGTGAAAATATTACTTGAAAATCGCGTCCATTTGCGGTATTCTTTATGCACTCTTTATAAGAAAACATCGGATCTGTGTAATTTTTGCTTGAAATACTAGTAAATATTTTGTAAATGTAGCGTATAATAGTGCTATGGTAGTCCAAAACGCGGAAAAAATTACTCCTGTGAGCGCCCCAGAGGTATCCAAAACGGTATCCAAAGAGGTGTACAAGTACAAAAAACAAGTACGTGCTCTTCTGTACATACTTGTGATAAGTGTGCTTTGTAATGGGGCTACAGTCTTTTTTTGTGCCTATGAATGGCGAAAAGTTGGCTATTCCCTATTCAGACGAGCACGTAAAAGCTATAGTACAGCTACGGTCCATCCGAGCATAAATTTGGAGCAAGCGCTCATAGCAATGAAGCAAAAACCTGCTCAAGAGCTTATCAGAGAGCTTAGTAGTGCTGAGCATGTCTATGATGGCTATACTGTGAGAGATCTTGCGCTGGCAACTCTTTGCACCTACCACCATTTCAACCTTCACAAGGCACTGTCAGGAGCCTCTTTGCCACAACAAGAAAGAGTGTTATCTATTCAAGGCAAAGAGGAGGTGCGTCTTTTTCCAGCGCTGTCTAAACGCGATTTTCGCGCTATCAGCTATTTTGCAAAGACAGAGCGATATCCCTTTACAGCTGAGGGCCTTTTTTGCCTTTTGAAAGAGCAAAGAGGCGATATTGGGCAGATCCAGAGCCTTCAAGACGCTTTTGTGCTGACAGAAGAATTTCAGGCTGTACAGGCATGTCTTGGGCCACATCTTTCAAAAGCTGATGTTATCGAGCTATTGCTTGACGGCACCTTTGGCGATATACGGCTCTGGATGACAAAATCCCCACAAATACCAGCAAACGAAAAACGCACCTCATGCCTGCTTACCTATCTCCAGCGCCTTTCCAAGAAGGCCGCAAGGCTTTTAGTGCAGCTTGAGCCTGATTTTGCAGTGCATAAGTTGCATGACAGAGATGCTGTGCAGCTTTTGAGTCTTTTAGAAGAGAGTCCTTCATATGGGCAAGAGTATGCGCTCACCTTACTTGAGAGCCCAAGGCAGAGTAGTGTGCATCACTTTGCTCACGGTATGCTCTGCAAGCTTTCTAAAAAGCCAGAGCTTGCCAGCCTTGCTAGGGCACAAGTACTTGCTGCATATGGGCGCAGAGCACCTCATGAGGGCAAGTCTGAGGCGAAAATTTTGGTAGCGGTACAAAAAAGCCGTCCCACACAGGCAGCGACGCGTGCGGCAGCGATACGTCATGCACAGTATGTGGTACAAAATGGTGATAGTCTCTGGCGCATCTCGCGCAAGTTTCATGTTGCAATCGCAGCGATCAAGCAGGAAAACCAACTCAACTCTGATAGTTTGAGGCCTGGGGTGGTGCTTAAGATCCCATGTTCTACTGCCCCGTCGTAACCAAGGGCTCTGCCCTTGGCTACGAGGGGCAGCAGAACAGGTGTGTGTGTCCTTTTACGAAATCGGTGTGGTAGTGTCGTGTGCTGCCCAATTGCTCTGGAGACATGTTCCACACCTGTTTTTTGCATATTTTTTCTGTTTTAGGCACAATATGCACTACTGCCTCTTGTAACAGTAAGATCATATCCAAGTGCGTGTATCAATTTTAAAACAGTCCCGATCCCAGCCTGACCCTTACCTTGCATGAATTTGTAAATTGTTCCTCGACTGACATGTGCTTCTTTAGCTAGGTGAGAAATTTTACCATGTACTCGAATAATATCCTTAAGGGATAATTTAAATGCTTCTACATCTTCATCAGCCAATGCTTGATTTAGAAAGCTCATAGCAAATTCAGGATTTTCTAGATATTCGCCTAAAAGTTCTTCAAAAGAACGAAATTTGTTACTCATAATACTCCTCTTTTATAATCTTCTAGGTATTTTTTTGCTTTAATGATATCACGTTCTTGACTTCTTTTATCTCCTCCTCCAACAATCAATATATGGACCCCAATCGCGGCAGCGGCATAGGCATCAGGCTAAGGTCACGACCATGGCTCTCACAGGCTTTGGCACATTTTTTTAACAGGGAGAGCTGCAGGAGGGGGCTTACAGAGAGAGCTTGTCAGAGGCGTGTGGGGTGCTAGGCGCGTTGGCGAGAAAGGTCTGGGTAGTGGGGAGATTAGAGAGAATGCTAAGGGATCATTATGGGCTTATAAGAAGCACTAAAAATGCATTTTTAGCGAGCGTACGCTCGCTAAAGTCCAGCATATAAAAATAGACTGACAAATAAATTTGTCAGTCTATTTTTATATGTCTGGACTTTTTTCGCTTTCAGCGAAAAAATGTATCGAACATCCCAAACCGTCGCGGGTCTCTCAGCTATCTCTGTAAAAAAAGCAACCCGGGCCATAAACATCAACACCTCAAGCCCCCCTAACACCTCTGACAAGCTCTCTCTGCAGCTATTCTCCTGTGGCTCTCCCTGTAAAAAAAAGCAACCATGGCTTGTATTAGATATAACATTTGTTATACGAATATCCCTTAGCCTGATGCGTATGCGGCAGCGGTGGAATTCATTAGCCCCGCGTGGAGCACGGCCGTGCGCGGGTAGCACTACGGCCCGGCGTAACATGAAATAAAAAAAAGAGCTGCGGGAGCAGCGACGCCCTGCGCAAAAACAAAACGCTCATCATACGGGGCATGCCCAAGGTAAAATGGTTTGCCCCACAGCTTGCCTGAATGGCAATGATAGGCCGTTCCCATTTGTTTCCAGAAAGCATCCCCTAGCACGCCCTTGCATGGTAGGGTTTTCTTGGAAATTGACAAGGAAGGACTGTTAATGGTGGTAAATAGTTTATTTTTTGACAGACTGTTTCTGGATATACTTTGGGTTCAATTTCAATGCCAATGCCTAACGATCTTAGAAAACGAAATAGCCTATCAAGTGTAAAGCCAGAAAGCTTTCCTCGTATGATATCAGATATTTTTGGCTGATCAATTCCAATGAGTGCTGCTGCTTGTTTTTGAGTAAGTTTTTTCTTTTTGATCGTAGTCGTTATCAGTATGGCGAGCTTTGCTTTTGCCATTGCCTCTTCTGGATTTGGATGCCCCGTGTCTGCATATATATTTCCAGAACAAGGGGTTACTTCGATGTCTTTTATTTGTTGTTTTTTATTTTTATCCATTATTTACCTCATTTTTGAAATTTTCTGCATAATCTAATTCGGCACGTTTTAGCCGTTGTTTTATTAATTCAATATCTTGTTTAGGCGTTGCTATTCCGCTTTTACTCTTTTTTTGGAAAACATGCAATACGTACACGACATGTTTGAATATAGTGGTATATACAGCACGATATGTTCCACTGCGATCGCTTTCTCTAATTTCCAGGACTCTTGTACCACCGAAGCCTTGCAAGGGTTTCGCTTTTACGTGTTTTTCACCTTGTGCAGCAAGCACAATTCCAAAGTCAAAAATTTCTTTAATTTCTTCCGGCAATTTGTTGAGATCTTTCAAACTTGACCCAATAAATCTAATGTCTCGTTGTTCCTTTATAGAATCCATCGTCGCCCCTATCTATGATTATACCAAATTTAGCATATTATAGCTAACCTATAGTTTTTTGCACACTATTTTTTACAGAAAGAATATCAGGCAAACGTGTTATTCGGGACGTGATTGTTATGGCCTCTGCTGCGGCAGCAGCGGCAGTTGCGGCTTCTAGGCCCCGCGTGGAGTGCGGGCGTGCGCCATGCGCACAGCCCGGCGGTAGCGTGGGGTGGTGGTAGCAGCGACACCTTTCACCCCTCTCCGGTATACCAGGGATTACACTTGCAAACGCGTTTTACGGTAAGCCAGAGCGCCTTGAAAAAATGATGTTCCTGAAATGCCTTCAGGGCATATTCAGAACACGATGGCGAAAACCGACAACACGAGCCCAATAATGGGCTAATGCATAGTTGGTACACTCTTATAAGAAAAATAACCAAAAAATTCATGTGATCATTCCACACAATAAGCATATCAGGCGAACATATATCCTGTCTTTTGAAATATTTATTTACATAAATCGCTGTGTATGCAAATATAAAAATAAAAAGGAGCAATAGATATGCCTACTAACCCAGTCCCACCTGTAGATCAAACAGGGAGATCATCCCTAATATCCAGTGATACACCACAGCCTTCGGCCAACACCACCCCAACTTCAACCTTACCTCCGACCTCCCGTTCTATATGGAATCAAAATGTGGGTGGTAGGGTAGCAGGAACACTTGTTGGATTGCTTGGGGGATTGGTCGGAGTAGTTCCATGCCTTGGCTGCGCTTTAATTTCAAAACTATGCGGAGGCAGCGGCGAAGCTCCAATGAAATTTCTTTCCTGGCTTGCATCTCCTCTTCGTACTGCGTTCTCATCAGCATCTACCACAGCACAAGCTTCTACCGCAAGGAGAATTCCTCCAACAACGAGCGGTGTCAGTTCTTCATCCATACCACAGACGACAGTACCTTCTGCCAGAAGCGTGGGAACAGGTTTTGTCGGAATTGGTGGTGGTCCATCATCTGTGACTGCACCAGCTATTGTAAGCAGAACAATAGTAGATATTCAACAAGAAATAGGAGATCATATTATAAATCATTTTCGTAATATGAGTTCTGCAGCGATGACCGACACGCATATTAGTGACTGGTTTAATGCATTAGAAGTTCGAGTAGGCGAGGTGGTAGATAGTTTACCACCTGTTGAGCAACCTCCAGGAGGAAGCGGGGGTGGAGCACTTGTTTCATCAAGTTTTGTTGCAGCATTTGATCGAATTAGAAATGTACTTGGAGAGAGAACAGAATTATTGTATGCTGAATTTGCCTATCGTCTTATTCACTTAAGAGACGCCTCTGTCGCTTGGTCACGTATCCGTGTAGGGAATTCTAATGAGGGCACTGCTGACGAAGTATTAAGGGGACAATTTGAATTTGCTATCTTATCACCAACAGACCTAGCACAGATTCTTAAACTCAGAGAAGAAGATTATAAAGGCATGCAATGGGCTGCAGGAAGAAGCTGGATTATGACTCAAATCAGTACCATATCTGCGCCATCTGTGAGTGCACCCACAACACCGCAAGTACAGTCTGTGAATGTGCTTCCTTCTCTCCCTTCACCCCCCACCTCCACTTCTACCCCCTCTCCTTCATCAACTGAAGCAAATAGGCGAGCAAATATGGTGTGCAGCCAGAATTTAGCACAGGCACGCCAAATGGCTTTTCAACGCCCTCATGGCATAGTAGACCTGGACCATGTATCCGTTCCAGATGAGCCCTTGAATGAAGCTAGGCAGGAAGCACGAACTCGAATGTATGATGACATTCAGAGAATCCTTACAAATCCTGAAATAGAAGGCGCAAAAATTGCCGAACTCTTACGGGATGCTGGATGGGAATGGCGTGATATTAGTGAAACTATGCAACATGTCCTTACGTCTGAATATAGTAGCGCAGAGGAAATGCTAGAGTTATTAAATAATAACGGAAAAAATCATCCTAGGGTAATAGGATTAGTAAATGCATTAATACAGCATGAACCATCGAACCAGCGTAGTGAGACATTGGCAGCTTGGCAGACGGCTATTGACAGGATGGGAGAAGATATACGATCAGATTGTAATAGATGGGGTAGAGATATGCCTGTTATGGATATGGAGCAAGTAAGACTCACGCTTGCCAGGTATGGACGGGGAATCACTTTCACGTAGAGTAAGTGTGTCGTCAAGAAAATAGGGTTTATATGAACTGCAGAGACGCGTCAGGCATGGAGGCGTGCTTTAGAGGACAGAATAGTATCCAATGACCTTACACCAATATTGAATACGATTTGTAACGGATATGAGCAAGTCCCTACCCACACCGCACCCCCACCCCTCACTCCCGTTCCAGAGCCTGCTCTGGAATGGGAGTAAAAAACACTGCCCCCACCCCATACCCCGCTGCTGACAGTGCCAGCGGCATAATATCACCAAGCCAGCCCAGGGAGATGGCCTTCACCAGTATAAACCCGGCTCCGCCGCACGCGACCGACAGTATAGCTGCGGGGAGAAGCGCCTTAGCGCGCCCTTGCAGGAATACACCCATCACCAGAGGCACAAAGAGGCAAGCGACCGATAGCTCGTAACTTGCTATCATACAAGATAAAATATTCGTCGCTGTGTATGAGCCAATCAGCGCCACAATTCCTATCCCAAAGGTAATAGCCTTCATCCTTGTAATGGAGAGTTTTTTATTTACAACAAAATCTTGTGATATATTCGAGCTTACCGCAGAAAGCAGTGATGAGGCAGTTGAGATAATAGCCAGCAAAATAGCCGATGCGGCAATGGAGGCAACAAAGGGATTCGTCAGCACTTTAACGACTTCCATAAAGGTACTGTTTGCAGCGGTTTTAATGCCAAGCTCATCGGCGAGCATGCCAAAGTAGACGGGGATGATGGCAAGGGCAAAGAGAATACAAGCTGACAGGCATCCTGCAATGGTCACAGCTCGCTTTGATTTTGCGGCAAAGCAGCGCTGGAGCATATCCTGTTCGATAAAGGTAAAGAGGAAGGGCATAATCAAGAAGCCGAGAATTTTATCTTCCGCTGCTTCCCATTTTATCGATGCCATATTGGTAAGTGTTTGTGAAAAATCAGGCGCAGTATACATCGTAAACAAGCAGGCACCAATCAGCATGCCAATCATGACGAGCCCCTGAATAGCATCGGTCCAAACGACCGCTAAAAAACCACCTTGTGTAGTGTAGAGTATGACAATGGACCAGGCGGCGAGGAAGATCCACTCATCCGTCCATCCCACAGAAAATAAGAATTTTTTTAACCCAACTGCTTGCGCGATTAAAATGCCCGTTAAGGAGAGCACAGAAAGTAAGGCGGCGATTTTTTTTAAGAGGGAGCTATCGTAATAGCGTTCGAAGACGTCCGATGCAGTGTTCAGCTGCAGGCTTTGTAATTTGGCGCCAAAACCAAGACCTAGCGCAAGGAAGCCTAGACAGTAGCCAATGGGGAAGAGAATGGCGTAGGGCCCAATCTGTGCAGCGCTATCTGCTGTTCCCAGAATGAAGCCGCCACCAATCTGTGTGGCTGCAAAGGTCATGGTGAGGAGGAACCATCCAAGCTGGCGTGATGCCAAAAAGTAGTCGCTTCCCTTAGAATCATTGCCTTTTGCACGCTTCGAACAGAAGCAGCCCACAATAAACGAAAGTGCTAATACTGCCAAAAATGGCACAAGTGAATAATCCATGGTTTTATGTTTACTAGTCGGTTCCCCTTCGGGGAACTGACCAGTAAAAAATATTATACCAACTGTTGGTAATATTTCTTTTGGCTGCCCCCGATACCTATTTCATTACACAGATTGTATCACATCAAGTAATTTTTTGTAAATGACAATATTCATGCCCAATATTCTGACAACACGTCGAACATGGAAGCATATGGCAATCAACATGGAAGTGGCGCACTTCCATGTTCTTCTATGTTGATTGCCATGTTGTAAAAATAATAGTTTATAGCAAGAAAAACGACCTAGAAAAAAATCGAACTGTTATTGGCGTACAAGTGCTTGTAGATGGCTTTTTTTGGAAGATGATCATGCGATGCAAAATGTCTAATGTGGAGAAAAACTATAATATGTTGTAAATACGAACATAGAAGTAGTCGACTTCCATGTTCTTCTATGTTCGTTAACCGCGAGTTGTTAGAATAAAGGTTTTGTAAGGATCGCGAGGAGCTGTGGACATTTCAACAAGAAGCCCTTGAGCACACATTTCTTGTAAGCGATTTGTAGCTGACCGCCGTGAAATTTGCCATATCTGTTGAGCAACCTTAGCAGAAATACTACCTTCTTTTTGAATATATTCTATGATGGGGACATGCCATGAAGTGGCGGGCAGAGGCACAGATTTAGGGTACAAGGTGACACGGAAAAATTGCCCTAGTTCTTCAAATTTTGGAGGCATGATATTATTTTGCTGGCATACATGAATCATTCGGTTTAATCCAGATCCCCATTGGTCTGTGAGTTTGAGTTCACGAAAAGATCGACCAAGAACTTTATTTCGAAGTTGAGACACGCCAGTAAGAGCAACTTCAAGACTTAGCCCAAAAGGTAATGAACCTGGGTTGGTAATTTCGAGTCGATCGTCAAAGATTGCTATATGAATAGGAGAATGTCTATTTGAATAATCCGCATGCGTTAATGCATTTAAAACAGCCTCACGAAGTACTACAGGTTGATATTGTGGAATCTCTTCTCGATGGATATCTTGGATAATTGCCCTGGTCGATGTATTGCGGCGAATAAACATCAGAATTTCATCCAGGGCAATAGGCAATGGGCTTTTGAGGTCTAAGTGGTCTAATATTGCGTTTTTCGAAGTGCCTTCAAAACGAGCTAACCGAACTAATGGGTCAGGGAAAAGCTCTTCTCGATTTTTCCCAAAAAGTAAAAGACCCCCTTTTGAGGGATACTGTTTTGATTGATAGTCTACGAGGAGCTCCAGAGACCTCGCTGATCCTTTTGTAAATGATTTCCCTGCATTTTCAAACAAGCGATGTGCAAGGTCCAGATCAAGAGCCTCAGCTGTTAAGCTGCAATCAGGCAGTTGATCGAATGCCGTATGATCTTTCAAACGTTTGATTTCTGCGAGTGTATGAGCGTCGGCAAAGCGATTTGTGGAACCAAAACGAATGAAAGCGCCCTCTTTTTCGCCTTTAGATGTAAGAAAATAAGGGCCCAGGCTATGAGGAATAGTAATAATCAAAACGTCACGATGACGCCATGAACTAAATTGAAAATTAGGAACCAGTAGTGGAGAAACAGAAGCTGCAATGGCATTGGCGATCCGCAATTCGTCTTCAAGGATATTTTTTAATCCGATGACTTCTTTAGTAGCATCTTTAATCCCCAATAGTAGAGTGCCGCCAGCGGTATTGGCAAACGCAATCACTGTTTGCACAATGCGGTGCAGCGATTGGGAATTTTCCTTAAATTCAAGAGTTTTGCCCTCTTCTCTTGCTAAGAGGTGTTCGATCATAATTTCCATAAAAAGGTTTGATTCAAAATGTAACACAGAAGCATAAAGGTGTCAATAGGGAACATGGAAGCATATGGCAATCAACATGGAAGTGGCGTACTTCCATGTTCTTCTATGTTGATTGCCATGTTGTAAAAATAATAGTTTATAGCAAGAAAAACGGCCTAGAAAAAATCGAGCTGTTAATAGCGCACAAGCGTTTGTCGATGGCTTTTTTTGGAAAATAATCATGCAGCGCAAAATGCCTATTATGGCGATAAACTATAAGATGTTGCAAATACTAACATGGAAGTGGCGCACTTCCATGTTCTTCTATGTTCATTGCGAGGCTATCAACTTAAATTATAAATTAATGTTATGACGGCTATTTTGTTCTGCAGTCCCGAGCTTGCTCGGGATTGCAGAACAACTGCGCATTACCACTGCGTGTGGAAAAATTGCCCTCGAGGGCGGTCACAGCGTTCGTAGGTATGGGCGCCAAAGAAGTCGCGCTGGGCCTGGATAAGGTTGGCAGGCAGTTTATTCGATCTATAGCCATCAAAGAAGGCAAGGGCGGTAGAAAGGCAAGGCACAGGACAGCCTGCTATTACTGCCGCGCTTACTGCTTGTCGCCAGCCTGGAAGTGCTTTAAGGAGCTCCTCTTTAAAGTAGGGCGCAACAAGGAGCGATGCTAGCTCTGGATCTTGGTCGAACGCCTCTTTGATTTTGCCAAGGAACTGCGAGCGGATAATACAGCCTCCGCGCCACATAAGGGCAATGGCTCCAAAATGCAGGTTCCAGTTCCACTCTTTAGCAGCACGGCGCATGAGGCTGAAGCCCTGGGCGTAGCTAATAATCTTAGAAGCATAGAGAGCTTGTTCTATGGCATGGGTAAATTCTTTGATGTTAGCCTGGATGGGTTTTATGGGAGAGGAGAGTGCCATGCTGGCGTCTGTACGCTCATCAACCATAGCCGAGAGGTTACGAGCAAAAACAGCCTCTCCAATAAGAGTAAGAGGCACGCCAAGATCCAATGCATTGACAACGGTCCATCTTCCCGTGCCTTTTTGGCCTGCAGAGTCGAGGATTTTATCAACAAGTGGCTCTCCATCGACATCTTTTTTTCGAAAGATTGCAGCTGTGATCTCAATGAGGTAGCTATTGAGTGGTCCCGTATTCCAGGCAGCAAACGTCGATGCTAGGGCATCCGTGCTCAAATTGCAGCCACGGCGCAGAATGTCATAGCTTTCTGCAATAAGCTGCATATCGCCATATTCGATGCCGTTGTGAATCATCTTCACATAATGGCCAGCGCCTTCATCGCCAACCCACTCACAACAAGGCTCGCCATCTACTTTTGCTGCGATTGCTTGAAATATAGGCTTTACATGTGGCCAGCCCGCAAAATTGCCTCCAGGCATTATGGAAGGGCCATGTCGAGCTCCTTCTTCACCACCAGAAATCCCAACTCCTAAGAAAATAAAGCCTTTAGCTTTGAGCGCACGTGTACGGCGGTTGGTATCGCTATAGTTACTGTTGCCGCCATCAATCAGGATATCGCCGGGTTCAAGGTAAGGCAGGCACTCATCGATGAGTTCATCGACGGCATCACCAGCTTTAACCATGAGCATCACACGCCGTGGTCGTTTGAGGGTTTTAACGAAATCTGCAATCGACTTTGTACCAATAATCCTTTTGCTTGAGCTAAGTTCCTTGGCCGGTCCATGTATAAAATCATCGACCTTTGATGTCGTGCGATTAAACACCGCAACTGTAAAACCATGGTCTGCCATGTTCAGCACCAGGTTTTGCCCCATGACGGCGAGGCCTATAAGTCCAATATCTGCACTCATGTTATCTCCTAGTTTTTTATGCTAATAAATTTTGTTTCATTTTGGTATACTATGGTATAGTAAGTTCCCGTAGCTCAGTGGATAGAGCGGTTGCCTCCTAAGCAACAGGTCGCGCGTTCGATTCGCGCCGGGGACGTTTTCGCAGCGATCCCCAAACAGCGCGTATGTACTATTTTTGTCATGTGCGACTTACGAGCTGTTCGAATTGCAAAGATTCATAGCCTTTTCTTTGCCCAAAGGGCAAAAATTGCAACAGCCCAGGGCAACGCCCTGGGTTAGGCGGTGGCCCAAATATTGTTGCCTGAAGGGCAACAACAGCAAAAAGTCGCACATCGCACTATTTTTGTCATGTGCAATTTTCCGTTAGGAAAATTCGCACATGACATAACTCATTCTTGCAGTGTAGCAGGTGAGCGCGTTGGTTTCAATCGAAAAAGTCCCAGTAAATCGTGCGAGCGTGCAGTAAAGGCAAAAAGCAAAATACATCCCAAAAATGTACATCCTGACAGTGCTACAGCTTTTATCTGGTCCAGTAAAACAGTAGGAAGTGCCGGGATTGTAAAGAAGTGAAAGAACGTAGCGGGTGTGAAAAAGCGGGTTTGTAAAAACCACGTTACAGCCCCAGCAAAGAACGAAATGGCAACAATTTTGAAGAACTCTTCGCCGCCAACTTCCGTGAGAATGCGCCCTGATTTTTTCTCCAAAGCACGATAGAGAAAGAGTACATTACACCACGATGCAACACTTGTTGCGAGCGCAACACTCAGCGCCTTCATGCCGAAGATAAAGACAAAACTGCTATCGAGCAAGGCATTGATAACAAGAGAGATGCACGCTCCAATCATGGGTGTTTTATAGTCTTTATGTGCATAGAAAGCGGGAGCGAGCACAATAATAAGACCCATTGGCAGCAGCCCCATGGCATAGCCATGCAGGCAACTTGTTGTGGTGATAATCGAATGCATTTGAAAATCACCATGACCAAAGATGAGGTTAATAAGGTGCGTTCCTAAGACATAGAGAGCTATGGTACATGGCAGCAGGAGGGCTGTTACCCGGCGTATTGCAAAATCAAGAAAGCTCAGATACTCAGTTGTATTGCCGGCCTGGATGGCCCTAGAAAGGGGAGGCAAGAGCGCTCCTGAAATTGCTATTCCGAAAAGAGCAAGTGGTAGCTGTGTGAGGCGAAGCCCATACCAGAGCTGTGCGGGTCCTTCAGGATCTGCCCAGCGGGCAAAGAGAGCATCAATTGCATTGTTAATTTGTGAGGCTCCAACGCCGAGTAGCCCCAAGCTCAGTGGTGCTACAAGCTTGCGAATATCGCTTGAAAGAAAGTTGATTGATTGCGTGAGCTTGCCCTGTAGTGCAGCCTGTGTGTGTCGAAAGCAGCGTGTAAAGGTTGCAAACCACTGCATACCACAACCGATAACGGTAGCTACTGCAAGATAGGGCATTGCGTCCACAGGGTCAGGAAAATATACGTAATGTAATATGAGTACACCAAGGGTAATGATGATGTTAAAAAAAGCCGGAGCTATGCCTGCAGTAAAATAATGTTTCTGGCATTGTAGAAGGGCACAGTTAATCCCAAAAAGGCAGATGGGGAGCAGGCTTGGCATGAGAATGATCATGAGTTTGATGATCTGTGCATTGCCTGGACTCCATTCTATATAGCGTAGTGCAACTCCTAGTCCTGCCATGCTCACAAGCACAAAACCTGTTAAGAAAATTGTTAAAAGAGCGCTCAAGTCGCGAAAGAAACGGAAAGCGCGCTCGGGGCTGTCTTTTCTGAGCTCTTCGAAAATGGGGATGAAGGCAGATTGCAGTGCCCCTTCACCGAAGAGCCTTCTGCAGACATGAGAGAGACGAAAGGCAACAAAAAATGCAGCAACTGCTGCGTGGGTGCCAAAGGCAAATGCAAGGAGTACATCGCGCAGCATTCCGGTGACACGGCTCAGTGCGGTGCCGGAAAAAAAACGAAGTGTGCTTTTTTTGATAGAGCCGATAGAATCTTTTATGAGTGCGATGTTGGCATCGATGGCTATTTTAGACTCATGAGTATTGGGTGATTCTGCAACATCTTGTGTTATTATAGACTTTAAAGGTGAAGATGGTGTATATGGCATATTACCTCGGGGTTTTTCCTACCCAGGGCGTTGCTTGGGTAGTAGAATAAAATTACTATTAGCAGGCTCGAACCTGTATACAAACACTATGATACACTATGTATCCTTTAAACTGAAGGACTGGTTTCTTACTATAAATTATGTACGATATTGTTAATAAAGCAAAACAAGCTGAACAACAGGCAATACTCTATGCTCTACAGTCGGTAGTTAATAGACTTGTCCCGCAAGATATGTCTTGGAGAGATCTTTTTCAAAAGGCGGAGCCAGATGCACAAGCGCGACGCTCTATTTTGGAGCATGCTCTCGAGCGTGAACAAAAACGAAAAGTGGCTGGAGGCACTACTACAGGAGTGCATCTGAGCGCACATTTTGAGACATCATATGCCACATTCACTCTGCATCTTCTGAAAATTATTGATCTCTTACAGCATGCAAAAGAAGTAAAACATATACTTTTTGAAATTCGGGCAGCTGCGGCCACACCCGCCTATCAGTTTCTTAAGAGGGAGGAAGCACACCCCGCGGTGTGTTTGCTGCATACCCTCTGTCTTGCTTCATACATTGATGTAGAGCTTCTTGCCGCCTACTCGATGATAGGAGAGGCCATCTATGAGGCAACAGGCGAAAAAGAGACGCTCTACAAAACGCTGATAGCGTCGATGCCTGCAGCAGTACATGCTGGGCTTATTCAAAACGATGCAAGCTTTAGTTATATAAAATCTTATTCACGCTATCTTCTGGGGGCTTTAAAAAGCAGGCGTATTGGGTCTTTTTTAAAATTATTAGGGCTTGGGGAGTATGATCCTCGAGGCGAGCTTGCCAATAATGCTGGTATGTTGTTTGAGGAAGAAATAACGCCCTCACATGCACATGAGAAGATTGTCGTACGTACTATCTATACCCCATCGCCAACCATTGGGGATGCTGTGTCGCCTGAGGCAAGATGCTTTTTGCAGGCACTTGAAAATCGGCATTTTTTATCTCCAGATGTTTTAAAGAATGATCCCTATCCTTTTAGCTGTTGGTTTTACGTAAATCTGCAAAATATAACCTCAAAGCATGAGGGAAAGCGAAGTCGAGCGCTTATGCAGCTCAATTGCGAATATCCCTTTTCCTTTTATGGTATCACTGTCTCTCAAGACTCCTCTTTTTATCGAGGTGGTATCGTCAGTAAAGATGTGAAAAAATTTACCAAGGCACTCGTTGCTGAAGAGCCACTGAATACGCACTACCGACAGGCGATGCTCGATGAGCTCTGTGCAGAGGATAATTTTACCACTGCTAATCGAGGGTATTATTTTCCTGGCAGTAGTACTACTTGGAAATCGGCCTTCCAAGCCATTGTCGATGATGCATTTCATGTGGCTATAGCAGTATCACGGCCCGAGGGTATGATTGAGGCCAGGTGGAATTGGCAGCAAAAGGCCGCATTTCGCGAGCTTGTCGCAATAGGGATAATGCGGTATGCTCAATTACAGGTTGCAAAACGTGGTAGTATTGTGACAACCTATGCTTGTAAGGAGAGCATAGACCGTGGCGGTAAAATAAATGCCTGTATGCTTTGGGCCTTAGCAAAAGAGCCGACGAAAGTAGAAAAGCAGGTATTTCATGTGCTGCATGCTCGTGCGCTTTTGGGCAGGTTTCGTCTTATTCTTGCCATGCGTGCGCAGCCACTTTTTGCCTTAATGAATACCCTAAAGCAAGAAACGGTACACGCCTTTCTGCAGAGGAGAGCCGCTTGAAAAATAAAAATACCATACTTCTTGGTGCGCATACTTCTGCCGCCGGTGGTGTGCATAATGCCATTTATGAAGGTCGAGACATAGGTGCAACGACCGTACAACTTTTTACTGCTAATCAGCGCCAGTGGAAAGCTCGCTCGATTGCGCAAGATGAGGTTGTGTTGTTTAAACAAGCCTTGCAAGAAACAGGCCTGAGCCATATTATGAGCCATGATAGCTATCTCATTAATTTGGGAGGCCCCGATGTGGAAGTGCTTACAAAAAGTCGAGATGCCTTTCGTGAAGAGGTTATACGCTGCTTGCAGTTGGGCATTTCCTACCTCAATTTTCATCCAGGAGCCGCCTTGAAGGCACCAGTCGAGGATTGTTTAAAGCGCATTGTGGAAAGTGTGCTCGGGGTTCGAGACCTTTTTACTGGCAAAGAGAATTTAAAACTCGTTGTAGAGGTAACAGCCGGTCAAGGATCTACTGTGGGGGCGTGTTTTGAAGAGATTGCCTATATTGTGCATGCACTCAAAGATGAGCTGCCCATAGGCGTGTGTATTGATACGTGCCATGTCTTTGCTGCAGGCTATGATATACGTACTGCAGAGGGCTTGGATAAAACGCTCAATGAATTTAATGTGATTGTAGGATTAGACTACCTTACTGCTTTTCATTTGAATGATTCAAAACATGATCTTGGCAGTCGCCTCGATAGGCATGAACAAATAGGCGAGGGAAAGCTCGGCATCGAGTGTTTTAAGGCAATCATGCAGCATCCAAAACTCCAAAGCATGCCTAAATACCTTGAAACCCCAGGTGGCCCACCTTTTTGGGTGAAAGAAATAGCACTCTTGCGAAGTTTTGTCTAGGAGAGTATTATAATAAGTTAGCGTCATGTGCGACTTTTCCTTACGGAAAAGTGCACATGACGAAAATAGCGCACATCGCGCCAATACATTTTCAGCCTAAGTGGCCTCTCTAAGGTCCGAAGGACCGAAATATGTATAGCCCAGACCAGAGCCCTGGGTTGGCCAGGCCGAAGGCCTGGCCAAAAAAACAAAATAATAGAGGCCTGAAAGGTCGACACATTAGCATTATAACGGCCATGCGTACAAAAATTAGTGCCATTGTAGGCACACAAGATCACACAACTATTGTTGGAAAAGATCACACGATAAAGGGCTGGGTCAAAACAGCACGAAGCCAGAAAAACTGCACCTTTGTAGAGGTCAATGACGGCTCCTCTTTTCCAAATCTTCAGATTGTTTTAGACCAAAATACTTCTAACTATGAGCAGCTGGCTCCCCGTCTTGTGACAGGGGCATCTGTAGTGGCTACGGGCACTATCGTAGAGAGCCCTGGGCAGAATCAGCGCCTCGAGATGCATGCTACAGGGGTTAAGATACTTGGCAGTACTGATCCTGAAGGCTATCCTCTCCAAAAAAAGCGACACTCTTTTGAATTTCTTCGATCGGTTGCACATCTAAGACCTCGTACAAACACCTTTGGGGCAGTAGCAAGGGTCCGCAACGCCATTGCATATGCAACACACAGCTTTTTTCAGCAGCGCGGGTTTTTATGGGTTCCGACGCCTATTATCACAGGTTCTGACTGTGAAGGCGGCGGGCAGATGTTTCAGGTGACTACACTTCCTCTCGAGAATGTCCCCAAAACGCAAGAAGGGGCAGTTGATTATGATAAAGATTTTTTTACAAAACCTACCTATCTTACCGTATCGGGGCAGCTTAACGGGGAGAGTTTTGCCTGTGGGCTCTCTGACGTCTATACATTTGGGCCGACATTTCGAGCCGAGCCTTCGACGACGCCTCGCCATTTAGCAGAGTTTTGGATGATTGAGCCTGAGATGGCCTTTGGAGATATTTCCGATAATATGGAGTGCGCTGAGAGCTATGTAAAACATATTGTCACCACTGTCTTACAGCAATGCCCTGACGATATGAAATTTTTTAATCAGTATATCGAGCCTGGGGTTATGGATAGGCTACAAAACGTGATTGCTACGCCTTTCGAGCGTGCGACGTATACCTACGCCATTCGTATTCTTCAAAAATCGGGCAAGTCCTTTCAGTTTCCTGTGGAGTGGGGTGTTGACCTGCAGTCAGAGCATGAGCGCTATTTGACGGAGGAGTTTTTCCAAAAGCCTGTGATCCTTACCGACTATCCGCGCAAAATTAAGGCCTTTTACATGCGTGATAACGAAGATGGCAAGACGGTTGCGGCCATGGATGTGTTAGTGCCCAAGATTGGTGAAATCATAGGTGGTAGTCAAAGGGAAGAGCGGCTTGATATGCTCGAGAGAAAGATTGCTGAGTTTGGGCTGAAAAAAGAGGCCTATAGTTGGTATCTGGATCTAAGAAGATATGGCAGCATTCCTCATGCGGGTTTTGGGGCTGGCTTTGAGCGTCTTATTCAATTTATCACGGGTCTTGATAATATCCGAGATGTCATTCCGTTTCCGCGATTCCTCGGCAATTGTGATTTCTAGTTATTTTGCTGCCCGCTCGCTCCGCTCGGGGCAGCAGAATAAAAAATATGCCTAGCGTGAGTTTATTGTAAAGTTTTTCCAAGCTTCACTGTCAATACACTGTAGACGCGTTTTTTGCTACTGCGTTTGTATACACAACTGTAAAGAGGGACTCTGTTGCATTGGGGGTTGTTCTAGGTTATACATCTTTCGGCCCAATGGGCCTTATAGAGTTAGTGTATACACAAAAATGTATTTAAAAAGGTCTGTAGAGTCATTTTTAAGAATTTCACAATAAACTCACGCTAGAGCTGCATTTCGCCACTACCGTGGCTCGGTTCTGAAAGTATTTTTTATTCCCTCTATCTCCCTTCTCCGAGTTTACTCGGAGAAAGGAGATAGAGGGAATACTACTACACTAGTCAACAGTCTCGATGTGTGAGGGTCCGCTCGATGCCGCTACTGGTTGCACCTCGCCTGCGCGGGGAACACCAAGATCATAGTGGTTGGGTGTGTAAATCAGGAAGAGCTCATCGCCCTGGTCACGCTTTGGTTTAAATGAGCGCATGCCTTCTTCGATGTTGCCTGCTCGGCCAATTACCGAAGCTGTGTAGATACGGATGTTCTTTTGAAAGAAGTAGGCAGTAGCAATAATTTCAGCGTGGCCGCCATATTCTTTTCTTTCCATGCCTGCCATGCGCTCGAAATAGGCATCCGTTGATATTCCATCAGCTTGTAAATCTTGTGTGAAGGCGTCGTTCGGATAACGAAAGTTGTATGCGCAAGTTACTTGTCGTAAAAACGCAACAAGATCATCAGAAGTCGAGGCAGTGCGTATCACTGCGTCTGCCGTCTGCCCCGTCTCTACAGCGCTACGGAGAATCTGCTTGAATCGTCCATACAGCTTTGCGAGCCTTGGGAATTTTATCACCAAAGCCTCAGATGCTCGCAGATTTTGCATGGAGATATCGAGCTCATTAAGATAGGCTTGCCTCCTATCAGCAGTCATATTTCGATAATCTTTTACCAAGAAAGTAGCGATAGAGCGAAAGAGGCAATGCCCATCGCCTCGTATTTTGTGCATCATAAGAATAGGGTGTAAAAGGGCAAGCCCATCTCGTATAGGCCCTGCTCCTCGGTTTTCAATAAGGTGGGCAATGGTCGTAAGCGACGAGACTAGTGGCTGATTTTCTGCTACTATCACCACATCATCAGTATCTGATTGCAGAGGAGGGGCAGAAGGCCGTGGTAGCGGGCTCGAAATAGCGGGTTGAGAAGAAGAGCTTGAACTTGAAGTGGGGCTTGATGTGTGCGTGCTTGGTAATGAAGAAGAGATTGACGATGAAGAGAAGCTTGATGTGGAGGATGTAGTCACTGCCTGGCTTGGACTCACGCGTGAGCGGCGTAGCGCTTCTTCTATATCGTTTCTTTCTTCTCTTGAGACGACTGCGACGTTGCGATCTGGTAGCGTGCGCTGTTTTTCATATTCATTCTCAGCAGCAGTATATACTGCTTGTGCAGAATTCGAAAGCGAGCGATTTCGTTTTTTCGATTGCAAAGTCTCTCGGAGCCCATCAATCAACGAACGAGCGACACGGTCTGTTTTCCAGCAAGTGTTTTCAACACATTCCCTAAAGAGCTCCGCCGCGTAATCGCCGCGCGGATTACATTCATTCAGAATGCCAGCCCAGGTATGTTCTGGATTTGTGATTATAAGATTTACTATATTACTATTTAGATGTAATAACTGTGAAAGCATAACTACCCCTCGTAAATTTAGAATAAGTTACACTAATTATAGCAAATCAATCACGATGCTGTCAATTGAGAAAATGGATTGGTAACTTGTGAGAAATTATTTCCGTGCTTTCGCCGGGTAATTTCGCTGCGCAACGAATAGAGCAAATCTTGATCAAACTCTTGCCGTACTGCCCAGAGAAGATAATCTGCGGGCAGTTCCTTGAAGGGACGCCCTTTGTGTTTTCCAAGAGGCATATTCTTCATGACGATGGGTCTTGCAAGTGCATCTTTGAGTGATTTGAGGGTTTTGAAATCCACTGCTAATCGTTTGAACACCTGAATATTGACGCATACGTCACTCATAGCACGGTGGGCGCCTTCATCCTCGATGTTAAAATGCAGGCGCAACTGCTCGAGCGAATTTGAAGGACTGCCACCATAGAGACGAGCAAGACGTACTGTATCAAATGAAAGATTTTGTTTTATTTTGCAAGGGATGCTATTGCGTTTTGCAGCTTGATCAAGGAGCTCAATATCAAAATGCACTGCGTGGCCAATAATAGGGTGAGTGCCTATGAGTGTAATAAGCTCTGGCAGAACATCCTGAATTTTAGGCTTGCCTGCGACCATATCCATAGTAATGTGATGGATCGAGATGGAATCTGGAGGAATAGCACATTCAGGGTTGATAAGTGATTCGAACTGCTCCAGGATACTGTCAAAGGTAAACGTTACAGCCGCGACTTCAATAATGCGGTCTTTTTTTGGATCTAGGCCGGTCGCCTCACAATCAATACAGACAAAAGTTTGGTCTCTCATAATAATATAATGTCGTCATGTGCCATTTTCCTTACGGAAAATGGCACATGACGAAAATAGCGCACGTGGCGTAAATTTAAGGTTTTATTACAATATTTCTGTATCCCTGTACTGCGTGTTCTATGCTGATAAGGATAGCATGTGACGGTACAATATCGTGGATGCGTTCTGCCCATTCGATACACACAATGCCAGGTACAGTAAAAAATTCATCAAATCCATGTTCTAAAAATTCAAGCGTATTCGCAATACGATAGAGGTCAAAATGCATAAGCTGCTTGAGGCCAGAATAGATACTCAGGTATTGGAACGTAGGGCTGCTCACATGGTCTCTTTGAATACCTAATCCTTCAGCTATGCCTTTAATAAACGTTGTTTTCCCAGCGCCAAGATCTCCATAAAAGCAAAGAATTGCAGATTCGGCTATAGCCATCTCTTTAGCCATTTCCCTTCCTGCAGCAATCATCTCCTCTTCATTACGTATCAGCATGTTTCATGGTATAGCACTTTTCTCTTACTCTACGCATCCGATTGGCTCAGCCAGCGCTCAACATGAGGCATGAGCTCTGGAATTTCAGCAACACTTTCTACAAAAGAGGCAATTTTATCATCCGCGACTTGCTTTTGTATAAATTCCATAAACTGCCCCTCTATCTGATAGCGATTCTGATTTTG
>Ga0207126_1049_pt1 | contig 28363 bp, 26 predicted proteins | sample Alteio_BWMinHeat_20_FD_153586 | JGI IMG/M metagenome (GOLD analysis project Ga0207126, IMG submission 153586) | Enriched cells from forest soil in Barre Woods Harvard Forest LTER site, Petersham, Massachusetts, United States -... | ecosystem: Environmental > Terrestrial > Soil > Temperate forest >...
ACATAAGCACTGGAAAACCGAACACGAGGTGCGCTTCTTGTATCTGCACGAGCGAGAAGTGGGTTCCGTAGATCATCACGATAAGATAATAGAATTTCGATCAATTGGACGTGGCAAAGGCGCTGAGATTGGGGCGTCAGTAGGTATTGAGATAGGAAGTCGGTGCTATGCGCCGGTACATGACCATCGTGGCAATATCTGCAGCCTGATTGGTGCCAAGTCGGGTAAAGTCCGTGAAGTTGCGAGGTACTCAGCTTTTGGCGAGATGAAGCTATTTACGGGCGCAGGCAAGCGTGTAGAGCACTCCCCTGTCGGCAACCCATGGCACTTTGTGAGCAAGCGTCTTGATCCCGAGACAGGCTTTGTCTACTTTGGCAAGCGCTACTATAGCCCCTCCATGGGCCGCTGGATCACTCCCGACCCAATCGGCTTTAGCGATGGACCCAATCTGTATGCCTACGTGCATAATAGTCCACTGATGCTTCTGGATCCATATGGGTTATTCACGTTGAGAGACGCATGGGATGCCTTAGCTGGATTTACATCAGGCGTATTTGAAGGCACAGGTCAAGGGATACTGCATCCAATAGATAGTATAACGGGTGTCTATGAAAATAACGAACAGGGCAATAAAGAACTTAGTCGAAGAGAATCTTGGGCACAACTGGGGCGTTCAATAGGCAGAGAGATTGGAGTAGGTATTGATATAGCGGCTGTAACCACGGTGATTTCTTTGTCTTGTGGCGCTGCAGCCCCTGCAGTTGGAGTCGTAGCTGCTGAAGCAGGAGTGGGAAGTGTTCTAGCAGCAGAAGGTGCGCTCGTTGTAGCTGAAGGGGCAGTTGTAGCGAGTACGACTGTAGGTACGGAGGTTGCTGTTGGCGTGGTAGAAGCTGGTCAACTTGCAAGAGTTGCTGGTACTGTAATAAACGCGGGAAGTAAATTAGCACGAGGAGCGAATAAAGTATCAAAAGTAGCAAAAGCAGCGAAAGTGGCAAAAAATGCGAAGCAGTGCAATCGATTTAATCAGGGTGCTAAAAATCTATCAAAAACAGGGCAACGTAATATTCGAAGTTTACGTGGATGGGCGAAAAGTAAAGGATATGTAAAGCAGGCGAATCCCCTCGGTGGGCCTGAGAAGTGGGGAACTTATGTAGATGGTGAATTTACTTGGAATGTTATAATCAAACCTGAACCTAGCATGCGAACTGGATTAAAAACCGGGAGCAATATCCCAAGATTTGATGCTCGCCTGCCAAAAGGTGGAGATGAATATATTTATATTAATCCGTTTACTGGAGAAGTCGGAAAAATGGCTGGGCAACATGTGCCACTTGAATCACCAATACCTTAATTATGAGGATATGTTTATGGACCAAATAGATTTATTAATCGATATTTTATTTGATAAAAACGCGGACCTAGCCGAACGAGATGATGCAGCCATGTATCTTGGCGAATATGATGATGATCGGGCATTAGCAGCGCTGATTAAAATTTGTCTTGATAAAACTGAAGATGAATTTATATTCGCTCATTGTGGCGAATCCGTTGGTAGTATCTGGGCACAACGAAATAAGTTCGATCCTATTATTTATAGTAAAATGGTCCCAATTGCTCGACACGAAGTATATTATTATTTTAAATCTAATAAACCAGAACTAATTGAAAAATATAAAATAAATAAATAAAAAATAAAATACCATATTGATAAAAAAACGATTAGAGTGCTTAGATGAATACCTTGAATTTTTTACCGATAGATATTACGGATCACATCCGCAAGTTTAGGGATTTCCTAAATGCTTGTTGGCCGCATCTCGATGATTTAATGGAAAATCATGACTGGGATGATGACGGAGATTTTATTGAAGATTGGTTGGAATCAAATTGGGAATTTTTAGTTGAACGCGAGTTGCTCGAAAAGCGTGGTTTTCTAACGCCTTTTTCATTGTTTTATTCACAAAATAGAATGACTTATCCAGAAAAAACATCTACTCACTCTGTCATAGCAAAAAGCACAAAAAACCTGTTTGATTTAAGGGATCCAAAACATATGCTGCCACCAGCTCATACATTCCGTCTTTTTTGTTTTTTAACTCATAAAAGAAATGCTTTTGGTCTGTACCCGCCCTTTGATCTTGCTAACTTGTTCGATGAGACAACACAAAAAGAGGTTATTGTGAGTTTCGATGATGTAAGATTTTATTTAGATAGGTATCCCTCATCAATGAGATTTTGCGATAATGAATAAAAAATTCAGTGTTGAATTTTCAGGTAAGTTATGAAATTTATTATACTTCCGGGAGATCATAAAGCAAAAAATGCCTCATTAACTTATAGCAAAGAATGGGGTTCATTTGGCACAGAGCCTTTGTCTGCACTTGATGTTGGTATTACCTCGATTTTAATAAATTATCTTCAATTAGAAATTGATGATGAAGGTAAAATTTTATATGTTTGGGGATATTGTCCGTTAGTTCACTATCAAGAAACAGATGAAACACCTCAACAATACATACCCTGCGGTTTACAAGTAATTTTGGACAAAGAAATCATCCCAGGAATCTCAACTAGACTTAACGAAGGAAACCCATGGCCAGTATATATTAATCACACAACAGGATGGGTATGCTTAGGAAATCCAGTCACCAAAAATGTCACAATGCTTGAATTTGCCCCTGATAGCATAGCCACACTGCAAGGTGATCAGATTATAGCAGTATGGCTCCAACCAAAGTGGGAGCCATAAAGGACTACTATGGCACGCAAGACGTGCGACTTGCTGAAAGGGAAAGATAATGTTTTCCCAGGATCAACACTGTGTTATGCTGGTTTCCTGTGTCGGCCTTACAGGCCTCTATTATTTTGTTTTTTGGCCAGGCCTTCGGCCTGGCCACCCAGGGTTTAGTCGCCCCTTCAGGGCTCCTGCACCCTGGGCTATACATATTTCGGCCCTACGGGCCTTTACCAGGGCTACGGCCTAGTTTTCTACCAATCCATGGCTTCACCATCCTGGTTTCTCAGGGCGTCGTCTTTTTACGCGAATCGTGGGCTTGGGGCTCCTGCACCTCGGGCTATACATATTTCGGCCCTACGGGCCTTTACCAGGGCTACGGCCTAGTTTTCTACCAATCCATGGCTTCACCATCATGTTGCCTGAAAGGCAACATTGCTAACCCCCAGAGCAACGCCCTGGGTCAGGCAATCACCCCCTCATTGTTGCCCTTCAGGCAACATGTGGGACATCTGGCAACATTCAGAATTGTATTCAGAGGTATATTCACGTCATAGGCAATTTTCATGCATGAAAATTGCATATGACGTTGATTCAGAAATCAGCATCAAGTACGATTCGGTATCGCGCTTTGCCAGCTTTAAGATGTTCAAAAGCCGTATTAATTTGACTCATGGGAAAATGCTCGGTTTTTGGCGCAATAGTATGCCGCGTGGCAAAATCCAGCATGGCAGCCATTGCTGTAGGAGATCCTGTGGGTGAACTTGAAATACTCCGCTCAGCCACCAGAAGTGAAAAAATATTGACTGGGATGTCCTCCATCACTGCCCCCACAAAGTGAAGACGGCCTTTTGGGCTAAGGGCTGCAATAAAAGCGGACCAATCCAGAGCTACATTTACAGTAACGAGTAAAAGATCGAATGTGCCCGCAAGCTTTTGAATAGCTGAAGAATCTCGACTCGAGACCACATTGTGGGCCCCAAAATCGCGCGCTTCTGCAAACTTGCTTTCACTTGATGTAAAGGCTGTCACTTCGCAGCCGAAGGCATGAGCAAATTTGACCGCTAGATGACCGAGTCCACCAATCCCGACAATACCTACGCGGTCTGTCGGTTTGCTATATGTTGCTAATGGATTAAAAACTGTAATGCCTCCACACAATAACGGACCTGTGTCTGCCATAGGAAGTGTCTCTGGGATTGGCATAGTCCAAGCCCAATGTGCTCGCACACGACTGGCAAAGCCACCGCTATGCCCAATTATAGTAGCGATAGATTCCGAGCAAAAATTGTGGTTACCTGACATGCACTGTCGACAATGCATGCAGCTGCCAGAAGTCCAACCAATGCCAACTTTTTGGTGCACTTTGATCCCCTTCACAGCTGACCCAACAGCAACCACACGACCCGTAATCTCATGACCCAGCACGGCAGGATATTTTGAATTTCCCCAATCGTTGTTAAGTATAGAAATGTCTGAGTGGCAAATGCCGCAATATGCAACAGCGACTTCCACCTCTTCCTCGCCTAATGGTCCGAGATCGATTTCTTGTTTTATAAATGTAGATTTTGGGCCTGCAGCGACCCATGCAGTGATCTTTGACATAACACCTCTAAAGGTTGTTCTTATTAAAGTTTTTTTATATCAAAAATACAGCTTAATGTAAATTAAAAACAGAAAAAGGGGCATGCCCTGGGAAACCAGGTGGGGAAAGCCATGGATTCACACGAAACCAGTCTGTAGCCTTGGTAAAGGCCCGTAGGGCCGAAATATGTATAGCCCAGAAGGTCTTTTAAGACTGAAACAGGTGGTTATAGATTGCTTTTATTCCAATAATTCTCATTAAAGTATTGATCGACATCCGTTACGTTGCCACTAAGCGGGACGGCAGACGCAGACGCAGACGCAGACGCTGCGATTGAGCTACTACTCGATGTAATGACAGGCGTTGCTGGAACGATTGGAAGAGATGATGACGAGGAAGATATCACATGCTCCCATTGTTGAATGGCTGGAAGAATGGATTGGTTGCTTTCTTCATTCAACAACGATAGTATCTCTTCATTGTTAGCCACAGAAGGACACAGTGTATATTGTGTACTTTTTCCCCCAGAAAGCTGGTCTTTACAAATCATTTTTTTCTGCATAAGGTAAGAAAGCCCATTCGAAAGTTTTGATGTGGAAAGTGTAATCCGATACATTAGCTCAATCCGTTGACCTACTTCTAGTCGTGTGAGAAACTCGTTTTGTTGGAAAGCTGAATAAATCAGCTGCCGTGCATGTATTGTTTTGATAGAAGTATTTGATGCTATGCTTGGGGCATTCGGCAACGAAGTGACTACTCCAAGACTCGTAGAAGGAAGCGCCTGATTAGAAGCACTAGTTACACTGCGGCTGAGCACGCCTGCAGACATAGATGCTGTGCTCGAGCTACTATTCGTCGAAGTGAGCGACCCCATAGCTGAAGATGATGAAGTAGTACTCGAAACCAAAGTGGCACTCAGTGGTATACCTGGTGTAATGTAATTATTATTACAATTCATAGCGTGTGTTGGATCCGTACCCTATTGAGTCAATCACATTCTCGGTAACAAGACGATGAAGCACCTCCTGGAGTGTGTCTACTGGAATTGTAACCCGGTTCCTAAGTTTGATTTGTTTACTGAGTGCTGATATTTTAAGAGATTCTCTTGCTTGTGACAATACGTAAATAACTAATTCACGCACGATTCTCTTATCATATGTCTGATTGCGTGCGTTCTGACATGCGTTGTTATTAAGCGGGACTGCAGGCTCAGACGATGAGAGCTCGGCCGTAGTCAATGAAGCGATCATCGAAGGACTTATAGCAGGAAGCGTCTGATTAGAAGCACTGGTTACACTGCTGCTGAGCACGGCCGCAGACATAGATGCTGTGCTCGAGCTACTACTTAACGAAGTGCTCGACCCAATACTTGTCGCGAATATTGACGGGGTTGCCAAAAATAAGGACGAGGGGTTTGCATTTGATGATACCGTAGGCAATGCGTATCGTATGCAATGTCCATCCCATATTTGGCAAATCATTCTATCCATAACAAGTTTAGTAACTATTTTGCTGACCGTTCTTTCAGAGATTATAATCATGTTCATCAGCTTGATCTGTACACATAGTTCTGGTACATCAAGAGGTTGTTCTGCTTGTGATAATGCGTGAAGAACTAAGGTATGCCTGATTCCACCAATATATGCCGTCTTTCTGTTGCTTATTGAGTTGGGTGAAGATGAGCTGGATACTGTGCTCCTAAGCACGATCGCCGGTACAGGTTCTAGGATCGAGGTGTTAATCGATGAAACGGGTCCAGGCATGCCTGAAATTAAAGCCGCACTTACTGATACATCAGATGTGCTACTAGTGTGATTTAAGTTAAACATTTATTTTACTTTTTTTGTGGTGTTTGTTAAATTTCGTATGTTATTATACAATAAGTGTAAATTTTGATACAGGCAAAATATCACACAGGCAAAATATCACACAATGTAGGCGTTAAGTAGAAATGTCCGCTTTTGCTAAGGGATGGGGATGGTTAATGATTCCGTTGGCCTCGCGGACGCTCTGCGCCGCGCGGCCCGGAAAATATATATAATTAAAAATTTAATTTGCTTAACATTATCTCAAAGCGTCGACATAGGTGCGGTAGTAGGCGTAGGTAAGGTACTAGGCGTAGGTAAGGTAGTAGGCATAGGTACGGAAGTACGACGTCGTGCGTACTCCTGATCGCGAAACGCTTTTCTTATTGCTGCTGCGATCTTTATACGCCTCACCAAGCTATCCTCAGCATTAGGAAACTTCTTACACGAGATATGCTCATGTTCTCTTTTCCTATGCTGAGACTGCCGTGGAGGGGCTAAAAAGACAGGAACAATATCCCGTATTGCAGCTGCACGTCGGCAACAAGGACAAGTATTCTCTTGTTCTACCTACCTTTTAAGGTCGCTCAGTGAAAATTTGCCATCACAACACTCCATATACCCTAAATTCTTAGAATACGCAAGTGTATACAACGTATCATATGATATGCTACATCGATTAGCATATTCTGCAGGATCCAATGTCAGGGGTATAAATAGATGTGATTCTATTTTACATGATTCTAAATTATTCATAAAAATATCCTTTTTTATATTGTTTTATTAACACAAAAAAATTATACACGATATGAATATAAATGTAAATAGTTATGGAATAAGTTCTTTGGGTGGTATTTTTAATACCTGTGCCATAGCAATGAGGCATTCGAGGCCTGAAATTATCCCAGCTTTTTCCATAGACTCGACCTCAGCAATATCTAGCTCAGCCTGTTCGGCAAGTTGTTTTTGTGATAATCCAAGGGCCTGTCTTTTACGCTTAATACGCTGTCCAATTTCAAGTCTCCTCTGCAGTATATCCAGAGCATTCACGCTTGGTACGAGCTCTCTGGGTGGTATTCCAAGTGCCGTAGCAAGCGCTACAATATTGCCGAGGCTAATATTGCGCTCACCACGCTCTACAGAGCTGAGATAACCGTGTGTCATGTTAGCTTTTTCTGCGAGGCTCTCTTGTGTACAACATGCTTTTTTACGCTTTGATTTTAGGAGCCTTCCAAACTCTAGCTGTAGCGGTGTTGTTTTTCGAATACGTGCTTCTTCTGTCATTGTTTCCTCATGATCAACCATTGTACCTATTTGGTGTTAGTCAATCTACACACTGTGAAAAAATCTGATCACTATGGTATCATTTTATCCATGCAATGTAATTGTTACATTAAGGAGAGTGTCACTATGAAAGAAAAAGAGCTTCAAGCTTTACACGATGCCATTTGGCATGAAATTTATGAAAGGCAAAAGGGCCCAAGAAGTAGTTGTGAGGATACAAAATTAGTTGACAGTGCAGTACAAGCAATCTATTCTGCTACTGATGAAGCATCTGCCTCTTGCTCACCACATGCGCAAGAAGATGAAGATGTATAGGGATTTTGGTAAAATATAATTTCTATCGCTGCTACCGCAGCTCTATTTTTTCCCTACCTCACCCAGCGCTTTGCGCTGGGTGAGTGACCCCACGTTCCGCTCTGAGCGCGCTTTGCGCGCTCTCGCTTCACGCGGGGCTAGCCACTTACCGCCACTACCGCATACGCATCAGGCTAAGGGATATTAGCATAACAAACGTTATAACTAATACAAGCCATGGTTGCTTTTTTTTACAGGGAGAGCTACAGGAGAATAGCCGCAGAGAGAGCTTGTCAGAGGCGTTAGGGGGGCTTGGGGTGTTGGTGTTTATGGCCATGGTTGCTTTTTTTTACAGGGAGAGCTACAGAGACCCGCGACGGTTTGGGATGTTCGATGCATTTTTAGTGCTTCTTATAAGCCCGTAATAATCCCTTAGCTTTCTCTCTAAATCTCTCTGCCCAAACCTTTATTACCAATGCCTTTAGCACCCCACACGCCTCTGACAAGCTCTCTCTGTAAGCCCTCTCCTGCCGCTCTCCCTGTGAAAAAAATGTGCCAACGCCTGTGAGAGCCATGGCCTTAGCCTGATGCACATGCCACTACCGTGGCGGTCTAAGGTACAAACTATAGTGATCGGTCCCCCGCAAGGGGGATCGATCACTTATCGTATAATCTTCACCACATTGAGCTTTTTACGCTTGCTTTTCAGGTGATGGAATGACACAGAGACGATTTTATATCGTTTGTGCAAATGCTTGGAAGAGCGTACATATTTTCTGAACACATGTGGTTTATGCGCCTTAATTTTTTTGATCACCTTACCATTCTCCAAAATATGATAATAGGCAATATTGGAATGGTGGTGTGGTTTTGTCCACCACATGGTAAGGAAAAAATACTTCCCATGAGGGTGGTGTAGTTTTTTTACAAGTTTCCCATGGAAATTCTTTGGTGGATGGGGCGGTTTAGGAGGTGGAGGTACGATTACATAGGTATAGTGATCACCTGGATTGATCGCAGAAGTGCCTGCAGGTGTTGTGACAGTAACATCGACGGTGCCCACTGCTCCTGGTGGTACTGTTGCTCTGATCATTGTTTGTGAGAGAACGGTAAAGCTTAGTGCATTATTGGCACCAAATTTTACTGTCGTTGCATTGGTAAAATTAGTTCCTGTAATGATAACCGTATTGCCACCAGTGGTTGGTCCATGGTCGGGATTTACATTGGTAACTGTTGGGGGCGCCGTCCATGTAATAGAAAAAATACGCGTTTGGGTTTCATTAGTCCAATCCACAACCGCATACCCTGCCGGTGCAATCGCAATTTGCGGAAAATCTGCAACTTCACCTACAGAAGAAAGTGTTGTCACGACACTCCAGCTGCCTCCCGCTGGCAGCATAGCCGCCTGAATCAGTGTATCTGATCCGATAGTATTGTCCCAAACAGCAATCGCATTCCCGCTACCATCGACTCGAACTCGCTGATCGAAAGCTTGCTCACCAGGATTTGTGAGCGTAGTTACGGCAGACCAACTCGAAGCGCCAAAGGCAAGTGTGGCAGCTTGGGTAAAAATATCAGAGCCTATATTATTAAACCACACTGCCACAGCATTGCCAGCAGTATCGATAGCAACGTCCGGAGTTGAAGAATTCCCTGCTCCAGAAACAGTCAAAGGAGCGCTCCAGCTACCTCCAAAGGGAAGTGTTGCTGACTGAATAACAAAATTTGTGCCATTAAATATACCCCATGCTGCGATGGCATATCCTCCTGCGTTGACCGCAACCACAGGAACACCTGCTTGCGTGCCAGAAAGAGTTGTAAATGGAGACCACACCAGTGATCCAAAGGAAAGCGTCGCTGCCTGAATGGTTACTGACGTCACATTCGACCATACAGCCACAGCATTACCCTGCGCATCAACACTTACTTGGGGAACAAAAGTATCATCTGTTGAGGCAGAAAGATCAGAAGTAGGTGTCCAGACAAGACTGCCAAAGGCAAGAATTGCCCCCTGCGTTACCTCACGGCCCAAGCTGTTTAATCGAGCCCAGACTGCCACTGCATTACCATTTGGGTCGACAGCAACTTGAGGCACATCTGCATCCTTGCCAGGAAGCGAAAGGTCAGCTGTGGGAGTCCAGCTCGATGCTCCAAAAGGGAGGACGGCACCTTGAATAACAGTATTTGTCCCATTTGATCGCTTCCATACAGCCACAGCATTGCCTTGAGGATCAACGGCCACTTGTGGAATGCTTGCATCTTCGCCAGATAAAGAGAGCGTCACAGGGGTTGTCCAGCTCCCATTAAAAGGCAGGGTCGCACCCATAATAATGGTATTAGAGCCGTCTGATTCCTGCCAGACTGCAACCGCATTGCCAGAGGCATCTATGCCTATTTCAGGATTACTCGAGTTGGTAGATGATATAGGCACTGCAGGAAGATTCCAGACAGCTTCTACACGACTGGATATAAGAAAACACAAAAAAAATACCAAAAGCGAAATGTTTTTTAAATATTTTATTGTCATTTTTTTGCCTTATTTGTTTGCAAGAGGTAGCGAAGAATATATAGTCTGAGCTGTATTTTCAGCCTCTTTTATTTGTCTTTCAAGATCTAACTTTGTGCCCTCAGGTTTCTCCCCATGAAGCATAATGTATATTTTCATCTTTGGCTCCGTGCCCGAGGGCCGACAAACCACCTTACCCATACTGCCTAATTCAAAAATCACCATATCTGCTTTCGGGTAATCTATCTTATCTCTTTTATTTGTTTTAAAATCAATACACTCTACACTCTGGAAGTCCAGCATTTTGGTGACCTGGAAGCGATCTATCGTGTGCGGTGGCTGGCTGCGAAGCTGTTTCATGACATTTTGCATGGCCTCTTTTCCGGCTTTGCTTTCTTCAAAGACAAGTGTAAAAAGATGGTCTGAAAAGTAGCCATATTCGGCGTAGATATCATCTAAAAGATCAACAAGTGTTTTGCCTTTCTGTTTTGCTTGCAAGGCAATTTCCGAGATAAGACAGGAGGCCTCTGCAGCGTCTTTATCGCGGGCGTAGCTGCCTCGTAGATACCCGTACGACTCTTCACAGCCAAAAACAAAGTCATAGTTTTCTGCACCTTGCCCACTCTCCCACTGCCGTATCTTTTGCGCTATATATTTAAAGCCCGTGAGCACATCAAAACAATGTGCGCCAAAGCCCTTCACAATACTCTCTAAAAGATCTGTTGTAACGAGTGACTTTACAAAAGCGGGCTTTGGAGGCATGCGTTTTTGCAAAGTGAGTGCGTGGCATATACCGTAGGCAAAAATGGCAGCAATTTGGTTTCCAGTCAAGCGTACAGCCTTATTGTTATGGCGCACCACAACACCCATGCGATCGCAGTCAGGATCTGTTGCAATAAAAATATCGTAGGCATTATTCAAAAGTTGCTGCATTCCTAATGCAAGTGCAGCAGGCTCTTCGGGATTTGGTGCCTTGGTGGTAGGAAAATCGCCATCAGGCTCTTTTTGCTCCAGAACATAATAAAGCGAAGAAAAGCCAAATCGCTCGAGAGCACGTGGCACAATGGTAATGCCTGTTCCGTGCAAATTGGAATAGAGGATTTTTAGCTCGCTTGCTCCCCTCTTTTCGGGATAGAGCTGGAGAAGATTGATGGCTTGCAGATAGGCGTCATCCACCTCTTTGCCCATGTAGGTGATGAGTGGATCATTTGCCGGCCCTACGACTACCTGTGCAACATGCGTAATTTTTTTTACCTCATTAATAATACCAATATCGTGTGGGGCAACTACTTGCCCGCCATCATCCCAGTACACTTTATAGCCATTATAATTCGGAGGATTATGTGATGCGGTTATCATAATGGCTGCTTGGCATTTCTTGTGGCGGCATGCAAAAGAGACAAGAGGTGTCGGGCGCAGCTCTTCAAAAATACAGGCCTCTATCTTATTGCCAGCGAGCACTCTGGCCGCTTCCATGGCAAATTCCTGGGAGTGATGCCGTGAGTCGTAGCCAATTGCCACACGTATATGCGTGCTGCCAAAAACCTGCCTTAAGTAGTTTGCAAGCCCTTGTGTTGCTGCTCGAACAGTATATTCATTCATGCGATTCGTACCAGGGCCCATAATGCCTCTCAGGCCTGCAGTACCAAAGCTGAGATTGGTATAAAAGGCATCGATAAGCTCGTGTGGATCATGTTCAATCATTTCTTCTATTGCTTGTCTGGTTTTTATATCATACCCTTCTTGCAGCCATGTGCTTACATTTTGTTGTATGGTGCTGTCTACTCCTGGTAGATTGGCAAGCTTTTGTCGTACGTCCATAAGTTGATAATCAAATTGCATAAGAACTCCTTCTTAGTATAGAATAGCTTCCGAGGTGCTTGCAAAATTCCGATTTGGGTCAAAATTCGCGCTTTTGCCACTGGTAAAAAACTTTTGCAAATCGCCTACTCAAGGCGGAGTATGTCGATTTGCAAAAGTTTTCTCCCATCGTCAAAATCATCGCATTTTGTCTCCAAAGCGAATTCTGCAAGCACCTCTTCTTTATCCCTGGTTTTGGAATTTTTGTCACGGCCTTTTTATGAGTATACGCGACCTTATTATTTTAGGCTGCTCAAGTCAGCAGCCCACACGCTATCGTAATCACGGTGCCTATTTGGTCCGTTGGAATGATGAAGGGCTGCTTTTCGATCCTGGAGAAGGAACGCAGCGCCAATTTATCTTTGCCGATATTGCCCCAACGGTGGTGAGCCGCATTTTTATATCGCATTTTCATGGTGACCACTGCCTTGGCCTTGGTTCTATGCTCATGCGTCTAAATTTGGATAAGGTGCAGCATCCTATTCATTGTTACTATCCTGCGAGTGGAAAGCGATATTTCGATCGACTACGCTATGGTACGATATATCATGAAACGATTCAAGTGATAGAGCATCCTATAGAAAAAACAGGCACTGGTGTACAGATAATAGCTGAAGACGAGCATTTTTGTATTGAGGCCATATTTCTTGACCATGGTGTCGATACACTTGGTTTTCGTGTGACCGAGCGAGATAGCCGCAAATTCGATCCTGCCAAACTCGAAGCCCATCAAGTGGTTGGCCCTCTTGTGCGCCAGCTCCAAAGTGCCGGACAGCTGGTTGTGAATGGGAAAACCGTTCATCTCGATGATGTCAGCCATATACGTCATGGTGAGTCTATTGCTGTAGTCATCGACACACGCCCATGCCAAGCAGCTATTGATATTGCCAAAGGCGCAAGAATTTTACTCTGTGAAAGCACCTATCTTGATAGTGAAAGGGAGCTTGCCTACGATCATCGCCACCTGACTGCTAAAGATGCGGCGACTATTGCGAAAAAAGCGGGTGTTGAACAACTCATCCTGACTCATTTCTCAGCGCGCTATCTTAACTTAAAAGAGCTTCAAGATGAAGCTGCACGGGTGTTCCCGAACACCTATATTGCCGAAGATTTTAAACGGTTTCCGTTTCCGAAAAAGAAGGAGTAATACATGTCATCTGCATTCTCCTTTCATAGAAAGGAGAATTGCAGGTGACATGTATCGTGTTAGTTACACTCTAATGCTTGTTCCAAGTGATTCAATGCTTAAGGTCATAGATGGTGAGAGCGCTCTAGACGCGAGCCATCTGAGTCCTAGGCCGGCTACGACTTGAGCCGCGCTAATTGCAGCAAGTTTCGTACTTGATCTCAATTCTGTGAAATGCCGTTGTGCTTCAACGTTGTTCATATCCCAGTTTCTGAGAGCTTCGTATAGACCATTTCCACCGTGATACATCAGCCCACTCACACCATAACCAAGGCCGATCATACCTTTGCCAACATATTCCATGTGTTTGTAATACACACAAGCGCCACCAAAATTCCACATCATTCCAACGGGGCTGATTTCTGTACCAACGCCACTTGTTAAAGTACCTGTCATAAAAAGTAATCTCCTTTTTGCGCTGCGCAAAATTCTGATTTTCGAATTTTGCACGCAGCTATTTTATTTAATTTAAAACAAAATTTTACTTTGTTTTTATTTTTTATGCGTTTAGTTACGCGTGAAAAATCGTATCATTTTTTATTATTTAATGCAATGGTGCTGTAAATGATGATGCTGCCAATTTTTTAAAAAACCGAAATTTATATAATTAAATACTGCTTTTATGGAATTAATAATTGTGGCCTTTCAGGCCACTGTGGAGACTTCGCAGGATGCATGTGTCCAAGGCTATTAGACGTATGAATAGTACTGTTCAATATATAATGAACAGTGTAAAATAATGAACAGTGCAGGAGAAAAAGATGAAAGGAAAATTTTTACATGCATCCCCTCATGCCTTCGTGGAAGGCAATATCTTTGCAGATAAGTCATCTCATTTGTAAATTTCGATCGCATTTTTTTACAGGTGCAAAAATAAACAATATGGTACTCTGATAGTACATTAACGCATCGCGTTACATTACGTTGGAGGCATGTGTATGGTGAAGATAAAAAATATGCTCTTTGCAGCAGGTCTGCTGCTTTCTATTTGCGAGAGTGCACCTATGTTGTATGCAAAGCATCATCACAAACAAAAATTCATTCTGCAGCCGGCAGGATATCGCTTTTTGTCAAAGTATAAAATTCGTTTGCTTGCGCATCCGCATACGCGACCATTGGAGGTGGATGTATGTGTTGGGAAGTTCACCCCTTTCCTAGAATATTCAGGCACGAAATCCGCAGATGCGTGCTGCAGACAGCGCAATAATTATACCAAACCAGTTAATGAACGTGTTTTTGCTGGAGACCTTGCATTTACTATTGAAAAGAAAAATGCATGTATTCTATTCGAAAGAGACAATAATAGGACGCTCAAGTGTGAAGTGAAAAATCTTTCTCCGATGTCTCTCTGGCATCCTGCATTACAGAAAATGACAGAAAATATTTGGAGATATAATCGGGATGCTAAAAGAAAAGAAGAGTTATCTGGATTATCGTGTCTTCACATACCTACCCCTTTTGCTATACGAGCAGACAAACATTGTGAATTAGATGCAACGTATGTGCTACGATCACAATCCAAGCCTTTTTCCTCTCGCTCAAAAATGCTGATCTTTACGATCATTAAGACCGTTGTTGATAGGTATAATAGAATACTGGCCACACGCGCATTTATTTGGTTTTACCCTTACCAGGATAAATTTCGTTACAGTTTGTGTTATAATATCACTAAGAGTGGACTGAGCGAAATAGCTAGACAAAATATCAGAAAGCGTTACACCTTTTTGCAAAAAGTCGCAAAAAAGGCTGCCGAAAAAACTGTGAGCTTATATTTCAAATTCAAGCAAGCTGATAAAAAATTGTGCAAGACCTAATGGCAAGGTATGGAAAAAAAATTGACTAAAATATACAAGTACTTATATACTCAGAGAAAAAGGTAAAGCATGAATCCATCTAGAAAACCGCTTGTTTGGGTGGGATCGAGCAAAAAAGATTTATTAAATCTTCCCCGAGAAATACAGAAAGCAATAGGCTATTCCCTCAACATTGCACAACGAGGTATGAAAGATGATGATGCAAAACCTCTTTTGGGATTTGGTGGAGCGAGTGTTTTTGAGATCGTAAAAAGCGACGGTTATGGTACGTATAGAGGAGTATATACTGTGAAATTTCAAGAAGCAGTGTATGTTCTACATGTTTTCCAGAAAAAATCAAAAAGTGGAATTAAAACACCAAAGATTGAACTCGACTTAATTAATAGTCGGTTGCGTGATGCTTATTATATACATAACGGAAATTTAAATTATGAAAAATAAAAAAAATCAAGAATTGGTAGAATTTGAGATAGGTAGTAAAAATGTTTTTAATGATTTGGGCTTTGAAAATGCAGAAGAAGATCTAGTAAAGGCTGATTTAGTGATAGAAATTGCAAAAATCATTAAAAACAGGCACCTTACACAAGCACAAGCTGCAAAAATTATAGGCGTAGAACAACCTCGGGTATCTTCTTTGCTGAGTGGATATTTAGACTTGTTTTCCATTGAAATGCTCATGCATTTTCTTGTAATGCTTGGCCGCGATATCGAGATTGTAGTCCGGCCAAAAAGAAGCAGACAGCGGGCACATGCAAGTGTTTGTATCCTCTCACGTAAAGTGAAGGCACATCAAGAGCGACAATTATTAAAACGTCAGGTTATGGAGCATAAATAAAATGTCATGTGCAATTTTCCGGCAGGAAAATTTGCACATGACATTATTACAACACCTACACCATGGAAACAAAACGCCTTTTTATTGCCATTGAGCTTCCAGAGCCTCTGAGAGAGGCCCTCGATAGCTATATGCAGCATATACGCAAGACAATCCCCGAGCTTGCCCACAGTAGCTTTTGCAAAAAAGAAAACCTCCATATTACAACACTCTTTCTTGGTGACACCGATGTATCCCTCATTCCAGAACTTATACAGCGCCTTCAAATAACCTCATTCCCCTCTTTTACTCTTACCTTTGAAGCTATACGCTTTTTTCCCGAGACACGTCACCCTCGCATGATTTGGGCAACCTGCCAGCCTTCAGAGCCTTTTGTATCCCTTGTGCATAGCCTTGAACAGGCTTTGCATGACATTGTTTCATTAGAAAAAAACGAGCGCACACCTATTGCACACTGCACACTGACACGCTTGCGCCAGTTTTTTATGAATGACACAATACAACTGCCGCCTCTTTTGCTGCCAAAAGAGGCCTCCACAGTACAGGTCAATGGGATTTCCCTAATTGAATCTAAAATCCTGAACACAGGTCCAAAATATACAACACTATGTACAGCTATGCTCTCTTAGATCACACTGCAGATGTTCGTTTGCAGGTTACTGCGACAACCCTCGAAGAGCTCTTCCAGGGAGCTGTCCTTGGTATGGCCACACTGCTTCATTCAGAAAATAAAGAAAACATAACAATTAGTTGTGATATATCTATAGAAAGCTCTTCGATTACCTCACTACTCATTGATTTTCTCTCTGAAGTACTTACACTTTCACATATTCATGGAGCGCTCTTTACAAAAATTACCCAAATGACGCTTACTGAAAATAGTATAGCTGCTACAATAGGCGCTACCAAGGTTGAGTATTTTGAAAAAGATGTCAAAGCAGTCACCTATCATGAAGCTGACATTGTCAAAATCGACCCAAATACTCTTCAAACTATTATTGTGTTTGATATATGAAACAAGATTCCGTCCCCAAAGAGGCTCTCCAGCAACTTGCCCCCTATTTATGGGAGATTCCCGCTTCGTTTCGAAGTGACATGCGCGTGCCGGCACGCCTTTTTGCCACGAAGGAGATGATTGACTCTCTCTTTAATGACCGCACCCTTGAGCAGCTCGTCAATGTAACCACTCTGCCTGGAATACAGGGTGCAGCGCTTGCTATGCCAGACGCCCATGAAGGCTATGGGTTTCCAATTGGCGGCGTTGCAGGCATTGCATGGCCAGATGGTGTTATCTCCCCTGGCGGTATTGGCTATGATATTAACTGCGGCGTCAGGCTGTTAAAAACCGAGCAAACCTACAAGGAAGTCGAGCCCCATCTTGAAAAGCTCGCGCGCGCGCTCTATGCATGGATCCCCTCAGGCGTTGGCCGCGGTGGCAAGCTTAATCTTAATCCCCAAGATCTCGATAATGTGCTAAAAAAAGGAGCCGCATGGCTTATTCAGCAAGGCTTTGGCATGGCAGAAGACACCGAGCACTGCGAATCAAACGGCTGCCTTGAAGATGCTGATCCCGATATGGTCTCCCAGCACGCCAAAGAGCGAAGTGCTCAGCAACTTGGCACCATGGGCGCTGGCAACCATTTCGTTGAAGTGGATGTTGTACAGAAAATATTTGACGATGATATGGCAGAGCGCTACGGCTTATTTGAAGGGCAGATAGTGGTGCTCATTCATACGGGATCCCGAGGTATGGGGCATCAGGTGGCAACGGATTACATCCGTCTCATGGAAAAAGCGATGCCCCGATATGGCATTCAGCTTCCTGATCGAGAACTTGCCTCAGTGCCTTTTTCATCCGTTGAGGGACAGAATTACTTTCACGCTATGAATGCTGCCGCCAATTTTGCCTGGGCCAATAGGCAAATGATTACCTGGGAAATACGACAAGCCTGGAAAGAAGAGTTTGGCAAGACGCATAAAGAGCTCCAAATTCTCTATGATGTGGCCCACAATATTGCCAAAATTGAAGAATATGAGGTCGATGGGCAGAAGAAAAAGCTCCTCGTCCATAGAAAAGGGGCAACACGTGCCTTTCATGATCAGCCTGTGCTCATCCCTGGCAGTATGGGAACAGCTTCTTATGTTCTTGCCGGCAATGAAGAATCACTCAAAAAATCATTTGGATCAACCTGTCATGGTGCTGGAAGGGCGATGTCGCGGACAGCTGCCAAGAAAAAAATAGGTGGACGTGAGCTCCTTGATGATCTTACGAAGAGTGGTATTCATGTGCGTGCGGGATCTATGCTCGGACTGGCAGAGGAGGCCCCTTTTGCTTACAAAGATGTGGAGTTAGTTGTTGACTGTGTACATGAAGCAGGTATTGCTACAAAGGTTGCTCGCCTCAAGCCTTGTGCAGTAATCAAAGGATAGCGTGAAAAAAGCGTATCAAATACTTCGTATTATTATTTTTCGCTTTAAGAGTGATCTGTGTGGCTTGAGAGCCTCTTCTCTTGCCTATAGTTCTATTCTTGCAATTGTTCCCTTGCTTGCCATCATGTTTGGGATCTCTAAGGGGTTTGGCATTCAGCGCATTCTTGAAGACACTCTCAGACGCGAGTTCCATAATCAAGAAGAAACCATCCAGTATATTATTCAATTTAGTAACTCGCTTTTAGGACAAACCCAAGGCGGTGTTATCGCAGGCATTGGTATTGTCACGCTCTTGTACACGGTGCTACGGCTTTTAGGAACTATTGAAGGGGCGCTGAATGCCATGTGGGGGATACGAGAAGCTCGGCCACTTTCTAGGCAAGTTACAGATTTCATTGCCATACTTTTTATCTGCCCTATCTTTTTTGTGCTCTCGAGTAGTTTTGCTATCTTCCTTAGCACGTCTCTTGAATCACTTTCCATTGCATTTAGTTGGATCGGTCAGGTAACGCCGCTCATGCTTAAATTCATAGGAGTGATTCCCTATGTTATCAGTGCCATGCTTTTCACGTTCCTCTACATATTTATGCCCAACACTAAGGTGCAAATAAAGAGTGCGATCCTTGCTGGTATCTGTGCAGGGGTTACTTTTCAGCTCCTGCAAGCTTTCTACATTAGCATCCAAGTGGCAGTAAGCAAATATGGGGCCATTTATGGAAGCTTTGCAGCGCTTCCGCTCTTTTTGGTATGGATGTATTGGAGCTGGATTATTTTTTTAATAGGTGCCGAAATTGTAGTGATTCATGAAGAGCGTTTTTGGGAGACAAAGCTTGCAAGCCGCCTTCATGCCCTTTCACCTTTCGAAAAAGAACTTATACTACTTACGATTACAAAATGTACAGTTGACGCCTTTGTCCAAGAAAAAGCTGCTCCAACCATTGAAGAGCTTGCTGCCACATGTAAACTTCCTATGCGACTTATTTCACAATTGGTCGAAGAGTTGGTTGCCAATCGCATCCTTACAAAAGCGCAACTCCCGAAAAAAAGTGTTGCACTTTTTCCTGCAAAAAACCCTGAAACTCTCAGATTATTCGATGTCATCAATGCCGTTAAAGGGGAAAATCACCTTGTCTATCATGAAGATCTTCCGCTTATTACTACCCTGGAACAAGTCATGAATAAGGCCATGGACCTTGAAATGGCGAATGAGTACAATCCCGTAATCAAGAATATTTAGTTAACGCCATGTGCGACTTTTCCTAACGGAAAAGTGCACATGGCGAAAATAGCGTACATACATTTAATTCCTCTACACCCCTTCACGCACCAACACCATTTTCCCCTCGAAGACAATGGCTAGGGGTATAATATGGGTATAACCTTTGTGTTGGAGCTCGACAGCATATCGTTTATCTGCAATTTGTTGTAAGGCACTTGCTGCTGCTATTTCGAGGGTTTCACGCTTCTTTGGGTTAACCTTTTTAAATTCTATAATGATTGCAGGTTTTGTTACATCATGGGGGGCCATCATCACATCGTAGCGCCCAAGGCCACCTTCACGATTGGATGTAATGTAATGGGTTTTGGTAAGAGATGCGAGTAGCCCCAAGACAAACGCATGATAGAATTTTTCTGGGTGTTCTTTTTCTTTTTGAGCTCCGGCTTCCTGATTTTCAGTTTTTTGGCCACCAACGTCAAAATACCCAAAACTTGTTATAACAAATTTTTCGAATGATTCGGTAAATTGGGTAATATCGCCCTGCACAAGAAACCCCAGCATATCGTCATATTCCGTATCCTGCTGGAACCAACTCAATATGGTGGATTCATAGATGGAAGCAATTTCTCTGTTTGGAATGAAGAAATCAGCGTAGCGAAAATTGCCGTCAAGGTGAAGATTCTTGAATGAAAGATAGCCACTAAATAATAAGAAACTCCATAATGCAGTTTCTGTTTTACAAATATCATTAAAGACAATGTTTTCATCCACTCGTTTCTTAATCGTTTTCCCCTGCAATAACTGGCCAATTTCTTCTTTCACGTCCTCTTTGCTATTTTTGATAAGATCATTAATAATATCGTTGCTACTTGTGTTAACCCAATAGGCATCGAATACGCATTTGCTATCAATAAAATTAAGGATTGCCCAGGGGTTATAGATAGTGCTGTGGCCGCTTGAAAAACCATAATACCACGCACGAATATCTCCCAAACAAGTTTCACGACAAGATTTAATGTCACACTCATTTAAGATTGATTTTACCTCAATCTCTAATAACCCGAATTTATCTGAATAAGCATCGTCGAGCAGGGTGCATACTCGTGGATTGTTGAACCCAGTAAAAATACTCTCTTCAGAAATACGCATGCAGCCAGTAACAACCGCAAACTTAAGATATTCATTTCCCTTTAATCCATCACCGACGAATGAGCTCATAAAGAGTGTCGGCTGTTTATAGTATTTATGCTTAAAACCTTCTTGCATGGGTACATCATATTCATCGATCAAAACGATGGGATTTTGATTATGGTGCTTCGCAAGATATGCAGTAAGGTTTTTCAAACTGAGTTCATATGCCACTCTATCTGCCGTACGGTCAATAATTGTTTCAAAATCTCGTTTTTGATATTTATCTAGGGCAGAGCTTTCAAGCAGGTAGTTATGTCGTCGAAATTCATCGGCAATGAGCCACTTTATCTTATCAAAACTTACCTCCCATGTCTCTCCTTTAATACCTTTAAACGTAAGAAAAATTACAGGATATTGATCTTGGTGCTCCATGCATTGAGGATGCTTTGCAATATGAAGATCATCAAAGAGAGGTGCGAGCGATGAAGTTGTCTTTTCAAAGAAATACCTAAGCATTGAAAGGTTCAATGTTTTCCCAAAGCGCCTAGGCCTAGTAATAAGTGTGACTTCTGCTCCAGAATCGAGGAGTTCTTTGATAAACAGGCTTTTGTCAACGTAGAGATATTTATCTACTATGATTTCTTTGAAATCATCAATACCGATAGGAAGCTTACGCATAGTTTTGTGTGTAGTCAACCGCTCCTAAAACGAGGGTAGATCAATAAAAAATAACACATTTCGGCCCTACGGGCCTTTACCAGGGCTATCGCATTTTGGCCGAAAAACGAAAAAGACTATCGCCCTAGGTATATTATTTCCTATTTAGAGATATTTATGAAGTGTTTTTTTAGCCAACATTGCAGATCACCAGCAATTTTGAGTGAACGAAACCTACGATTCCGCAATTGCTGTCTGTGTATTTCTATTATTGCATAAAACTTGCATGCTTTGATATAATCCTTAAAACTAATAAAAAAAATATATTTAATTTAAACTATATGTACGTCCTAGCGTACAAGGAGAATTCACGGTTATGACATCAGAGATCACCACAAATATTGATCAAATTTCTGAATATATGAGCGATCGAGAACATTATTGCCTGCATTCTCACAATAATCAGCTAACACACCAAGTACATAATGCACCAAGCTGTCAAATACAATCACAGTACTTCTGTAATCGAGAGCAATCACAACAAGGGCGTATAGCAGCGCATGTGCAGCGCGTATTACGCGCATTTCAGCAAGCACAACAGTCTGCAACATCAGGGTCTTCTTATTCTCTCCCGAACAACATTCAGCCGCTGATGGCACATGTATCCAACCTTTCTACTTTGAAAACTATCTTGTTCCAACAGTCGCCACAACTATCGCAACACGCTATACATATTGCATCAAGCACAAGTCAAGTATCGTCATCGCAAATGCCTGTACAAGTATCGTTATCGTACATCCCTGAAACTGTTCTGCCTTCAAGTTTTTCATCTCAACTCAACCTGCAAAGCACATCAACCACAAGTCAAGTATCGTTATTGCAAATGCCTGCAACTGTTCAGCTTTCAACTCAACCAGTTACACAGCCTAATCTCCTTCACCAAATAGGATTATTGCAACAAATCCGCCAATTGCTTGTAAATTTTTCTACTGTTTTTCCCCTCTCAGCTCCGCTTATGCGATTAGAAGAGTTACACGAAGAATATGTAGCTATTACTACTCGGAACCTGCAATTCGCCCGGCAATATAGCGATACAATTACAGACAATACAATGCAGGAACTTCGATCTAGAATACTACAACCTCAAAATACACTAAGCACTGAAGAGCATGTCCACCTTGATGCACTAGAAGCCCTCATACGAATACGTACACGCCACCAGCCCTACTTCTTAACACAATATTTACAAACCGAATGTCAATACCTACAGCGAGAATCGCTTACCGCAGTATTACAGCAATTGCTACAAGACACGTCTAGGATTGTATGCGAAAAGCTCCAATCTATACATCAAGCAAGAGAAGAGCTCAATGCAATGATATCACAACCACTCAGCCATATTAGAGACCAAACTACACATTATTTGCAATTCCTCGTAAACAATTATGACTTGCGTCTACAAATAGAAAACCTTACACAGCTACTCTCAGGTATTCCAGAAGCTGTACTACAGTGTATACTCCCTCCTAATTTTTCTCTATTTACCTACGTTAACATACAAAGAATTGAATTGGTTGTTCTGTTACAATTACAATCCCAGCTCACTCTGCTTAGACACCCAGTCCAGCAATATAATCGATACGTAGAACTTCCAAGCAACCAACTCTGGTCACATATATCCCAAATAATTATCAAGCAGCAGACTATAATAAATGACAGATTTTATGCGAATCCTCAGCTGCCTTTACAATTAAGGGCGATGCGGTATAGCATTGATACTGCATTCAAGGACTTATTAACACTTTTTTGTGAAAGAATGACCTGTGAAACAAGCATATCCGATGAGGTGCAGCACGTATTGCGCACATACATAGCTTCTGTACCAAGACAAACAGTACAATCCCAAACAGTACAATCCCAAGCAGTACAATTTCAGGCAGCTCAGTTACTGCATTCTCATGAAGAGCACATAAGAAACATAGATGCAGATCATAAAAAATTTTTAAAAATACTCGGTCGTCTCGTATTCAACCCCCAAATATGCTCTTCCCCAATATACATAGATGCTTTTAGTAATATTCTATCAGAACTCTTTAACCCAATTCCAAACAGCTTGACTGCTATGCATCTAAACCAAAAAACTCATGAAAGTACGTACCAAGCTATCTTAGGTGTACTGCGACAACGAGTTCTACAAACCTTAGCAAAGTTACTATATTACCTGCCTTGGGAAATAGCCACGTATGTATCCTTAAAAACTCTATTGAATCTCATAGATAGTGCGAGAACATCATTATCAACTGCAACACAGCGAGTAATACAAGAATGTCTCGCTTCTATTAGAATATTGCCGCCCATTCAGAGTTTCACTCAAGTACAAACTGACATATTAAATACTGTACATGAGTTTATCGAAAATACCCCAGAACACGCGCTACCAGAGTCCTCGAGTTCACTGTCCACTTTGCTTGAAGTAACTTACTTCATGCATGCACGTTTGATAACAGAAGTACCTCATCAAACAACACAGCTTACGCAATTACAGAATTTAGAGCACAGGATACGAGAAAGACAGACGGCATTACGTAGCGGCAAAAGCAATAAACACAACCGCTCTTGATTTTTAGCGTGGTTTTTGATACACTTCGCACATGAAGATTGAATATGCTATTGCGTTTGTCCTGTATTTTTGCTGGTTGCTTTTTATTGGCCTCCTGGTAAGCAAAAAAAAACCTACTGCTTCAGATATGTTGGTAGGCAGTCGAGGGCTTAATTACTGGGTCACAGCACTCTCTGCACAGGCAAGTGATATGTCGAGCTGGTTGTTTATGGCCTTCCCCATGCAGCTCTTTCTCTTCGGGCTGCCACAGCTCTGGATTGCAGTATCACTCATTGTGGGAATGTACTGCAACTGGCACTTCATCGCCCCCAAACTTCGTATCGAAACAGAAAAATACAACGCCTACACCCTCCCCACCTTTTTTTCTCGCCGCTTTCATGATACGAAAGGCACCATACGCGTCCTCTTAGCCTTATTATCACTCTTTTTTTTAACATATTATCTAGCAGCCGGGATGATTACTTTTGGAATTCTCTTCGAGCGGCTCCATATTGACTATATGGTAGGTATTAGTATCGCAACAGCAGCTATGTTTGTCTACTCATGTATTGGTGGCTTTATGTCGGTTGCATGGGTGGATCTCTTCCAGGCAATTTTTCTTTTATTGGCTATTTGTATAGTGCCTCTTCTTGCATTCTTTAAAATTGAAGGCTGGAGTGCAATCTCGAATATTGCTACAGCTAAGGGAATTTCTCTTTCTCTCTTTCCGGATAATGCTCGGGAAATTCTCTATCCTCTTGGATGGGGTCTGGGCTATTTTGGCATGCCACATATTGTGACGAAATTTATGGGTATTAATGATCCTAAACAGCTTACCAAAGCCAAGTATTTGGGCATTAGCTGGGAAACTCTAGCACTCTTTGCCGCGGGGGCCATTGGCATGATTGGTATCGCATATTTTCAAAACGGAATCAGCAATCCACAACTTATTTTTATTCAGATGGTTGATGATTTGTTGCACCCATTTGCAGCAGGGCTTGTGCTCTGCGGCGTAATTGCGGCAACACTGTCCACAATGAACTCTCAACTTATTGTAGCCGCATCGAATATCACTGAAGATATTTATAAGCAGCTTTTTAACAAACATGCAAGCTCAAAGCGTGAGGTTATTGTCTTTCGTATAGCGTTAGTGGTGCTTTCAGTAGCTGCTTTTCTCATTGCGTCGTCACATAATACTACCATTATGGACACTGTCAGCTATGCCTGGACAGGCCTTGGCTGTATTTCCGCTCCCCTTATGATCGCTTCGCTCTACTCAAAAAATGTCACTCGTACTGGGGCTATCGCTGGTATCCTTACAGGGGGCATTATTGCCTCTATCTGGACAAGTCTTCCCATCCCAGGCGAAATCCCCGCCATGATTCCAGGTTTTATCGCGGGGCTCATTGCGATCTTTGGGGTATCGTATGCGACAGCGTCTCGCAAGCGAAGTGCCGTTGAATAAAGACATGTGATCACTCCCTTGCAGGGAGCGATCACAAAAAAAATTTACCTTCTTTTTCCCCTTGCAAAAAATCTACATATTTGTTTAACATATTTAAAGTTAATAAATACGATATAAATAAAACATAAAAAGTAATGAGGTGATTATGAATATTGAGCGAGAATTTGCGAATAGGGTAGGTTGGTTCGCATTTCTACAAATAAGAGGTCAAGGATCTGTAGACAGATGCACTATCCAGGAATTAACACGCGAGCATTTTCCCAACTTAACTAACCCTCAAGTGGCAGATATAACAAGCTGCCTTGTCAACAGAATAAGGTTAGAACCTAATCCATCAATGTTAGGTATTTATGATCTCGCTTTAGAAGTATTGCGCATCCCATCGCAACAGCAGTCACAACCCTCAGTAATACCTATCACAGTTGTCCAGTCCAGTAATGATCTGCCTTTTGGGGTTCTACATACTACGCCATCATCTCAGCAGCCACGGCCTTCACAACCATCACCCTTAGCAGAGCAGCCATCACTAACACCATTCCCTGTATTATTTCCTCCTCTTAGTTCACCTTTGCCTTCGTCCGCATCATCTTCCATGCGAATTCCGACACCATCACCTTTCATGACAACACTTCAACCATTAATGCCGTCTTCTCAGCCGCAGCAGCCCCTTCCTATGTCATCTTCATCCACTGTGGCTTCTTCTATTTCAGCCCCTATGTCGAATGCCCCATCATCGCCTCTCATTAATATATACAATCCAGACATAGCAACTTTTTATACTATTATAAGTCGGAAAACATATAATCAATTATGCGACCGCTTCTGTGCATTAGACCAAAATATACGTTCAAACCCAACCGTCGAGGCTGTTCACGGAGTAATAAGCAGTGTTTTCGAGGGCAATGCTACTACTCAACAAATAAGCTGCCAAATTCGGAACCTCTTCCCTACTATAGGGGATAGCTTTGCACAACAACCTAGTTATACAGAAATGAATTTCTTGAATCGATGTACAACGAGTCAATTGGGCGGAGCTGTCGTCGATATAATTAAGATGATAGTTAATGCGCGTGTTCTTCGTGTCGGTGGGCGCTTCTTCTAAGGGAACGTTATAGATAGTGCTGAACAAGTCCTATAGGCGCAAAATCCAGTTGGACCTATTTACAAATGGTGTCAACTTAAAGAAACTTGTAACCAATCAGAACCGAGCCACGGTAGTGGCGAAATGCAGCTCTAGCCCCGCGTGCAGTGAAGGCCGCGTGCGTAGCGCGCGGGTCGAGCGGAACGTGGGGTTTAATGAGGCATCAATAAAAACAGAGCTGCGGTAGCAGCGACACAGAATTGTATCTGCAACAACAATATGTACGTTAAATATGTCAACACAAATGGGTTTCGCTGCTACCGCAGCTCTATTTCATTTAATGCACCTGTAACCCCACGTTCCGCCGACCGTAGCGCGAGTGCGCTACGGCCGTGCTCCACGCGGGGCTAATGAATTCCACCGCTGCCGCGGTGGGATCCATATCAACTAGAAGCATAAAAGGAAAACACCTTGTAAATCCGGAGTCAAAGTCCGAAATTACAAGGTGTTTCGTTCAAAATACCTTGTAAATAAGGAAGGATATCTCTCTATCGTCTCGCCCATCTCTCGACCAGGTCGACAATGAAGTTGTACCAAGACCGTCTTTGACGCACATCGGCCTGGTTATTCACTGGCACTGGTGCTACAGGAGACGGAGAGGAACTTGCAATAGTGGAGGAAGAGGAGCTGCTACTAGAAGAAGAAGAACGTGAGGAAGTACCTATCTCCGGCTCCGGCAGCGAGCTCTCCTGTAAGGGCAGTTCTATAAGAAGCGTGTCGATTTCATCTTGCGAAAAACCAAAATCCCTGAGATCATCTTCATATACTTTAAACGTTTTAATATCTATCATTTGAAGGTGCGACCTTCGTATAGATCTATTTGCCATAAACTCAGTTGTATCTTCTGGCCTCAAAAAATGTACAAAAACAAGATTATTTTGACCGACTTGCCGTTTTGTCAACCGAGGACGGTATGTTATATTCGCTGTTTGCTGCATGAAAGTACGTAGTTTTTCAATAGGATTTTGTGAGGAAGAACTCACAATAGAAGAAGAACTTGATGGCGCGGAAGTTCTGGGTAAGGAAGATACGCTTGGCTGCGACAAAGAACCTGATGAAGAATTGGTAGAAGAAAGTGAAGACACAGATGTAGTGACGATATTATTACTAGAAGATGACGAAGAAGAAGAAGAAGAGCTTGACCCTGTTCCAAACGCGAATGCTGGTGTGAGCACACCCATAGCGGAAAGCATATTAACAACTCCTTTAGTAGTCACTTTGCCTTGAGCATCACATACCTCTTGTTCGATATATTGCGCTCGGCGTATGTCAGCCACTGCTTCGGCCACAGTCTGCCCTGAGGGCACTACTAAGGCCCGCTCTTGCAGACGCTCTTTAATTGCATCTTCTGTAAGTCCCTGCCGTCGATATTGTGCTACTTCACGCTTGACAAGATCGATCTCGCAAGTATCCCACCGCATACATTGTATGTTAATTGCAGTTTCATATGACCCAGCGACCAAACAAATACCATGCGTCTTCAAAACACGCCAGATCTCACGATTCGTCGCTTGTGTTTCATTTGCGCGTATTCGATCCAGACGCTCTTGTTGAGGCTCCTCCGAACGGGATAAGTACGCATTTATACACTGCTCTGTTTCTCCTCTGCGCCTAGCTACTATTGTATTGACGGCATCACGAATAGCAGCTTTTTCTGTATCAGATCGTGCATTCTGCCGTGCCTCAATGGCTGCATCGACCGATTGTCCCTCTTTACATGCAATTGCACAGTTCATGAGATTTCTTTCTAGATCGATTATATTACCATCACTATAGCAATTAACACGTGCCAGTATCGCCTCACGCTTTATGATACCC
>Ga0207126_1050_pt1 | contig 28281 bp, 25 predicted proteins | sample Alteio_BWMinHeat_20_FD_153586 | JGI IMG/M metagenome (GOLD analysis project Ga0207126, IMG submission 153586) | Enriched cells from forest soil in Barre Woods Harvard Forest LTER site, Petersham, Massachusetts, United States -... | ecosystem: Environmental > Terrestrial > Soil > Temperate forest >...
ATTGGCGGCATGTTCGTGCCTGCGCTCATTTATATCGCCATTAATTACGGCAATACGATTGCACTTCAGGGATGGTCAACACCGGTTGCAACCGATATCGCCTTTGCCTTGGGCGTTCTATCTCTATTTGGACGCCGTGTTCCAGTCGCGCTAAAATTGTTTTTGTTGGCCCTAGCTATTTTTGATGATATTGGCGCCATTCTTATCATCACATTTTTTTACTCAAATGGTTTGTCGCTATTTTGGTCGGTGATCGCCATGTTGATCTTAGTGACCTTATTTTTATTAAATCGATTTGGCATTCGCTGCCTAGCATTTTATTTATTATTGGGCGCTCTACTCTGGATAAGCTTGCTACTTGCTGGTGTGCATCCGACTTTATCAGGTGTCTTGCTTGCCCTATTGATTCCTAATGCGCATCGTTTGGAATCGGCTCTACACCCTTGGGTTGTCTACCTCATCATGCCCCTATTTGCCTTGATCAATGCGGGTTTTTCTTTCTATGGCCTAACTTGGGATACGGTCACTGGCGGGGTAACATTGGGCATTGTCTTAGGGCTTTTTTTTGGCAAGCAACTGGGTGTGTTTGGTTTTTCCTATCTATTAATTAAATTGAAAGCGGCAAAATTACCGGCATCTACCTCTTGGTTTGAGTTATATGGCGTCGCTCTTCTTTGTGGTATTGGTTTTACTATGAGCTTGTTTCTTGGTACTCTTTCCCTAGCAGGCGAGACGAGTTGTTTATCTGGCGTGCGATTGGGCGTCATGGTGGGTTCAATTTTATCTGGGCTGTCTGGTGCAGCTGTCTTGTGGTTTTTTTTCGCTCGAAAATGAGGGTTAAAGTGTGGCTAATGTATATTTAGCACGAGTTAGTCTATTACACCGTGTTCTTGGTTGGTCAATCCATGCTTTCACTGCATGTGGTGCCTTTGTTGGATTATTGGCTTTGCTTGCAATCTATCAACAGAATTTCATTCTGGCTTTTTGGCTGATGGGCGCAACCATCGTGATTGATGCCGTGGATGGTATGTTTGCACGCGCAATTAAAATCAAAGAAGTCGTGCCTGAAGTTGATGGCGCCTTACTTGATAACATCGTCGATTTTTTTACTTACACCATCGTGCCCTGTTTCTTTTTATTGGTGACAAACTTATTGCCGGCTTATTGGCGCGTATTATGTGTGATGGCAATTACCTTTGCCTCCGCTTATCAATTCACTCAAGTCGATGCAAAAACATCAGACCACTTTTTTAAAGGCTTCCCTAGTTACTGGAATATTGCCGTATTTTATTTATTTTTCTGGCAGATGAGTAAGAGCGCTAACATGATCATCTTACTTTCATTAGCTGTTTTAAGTTTTGTACCGATCAAATATATTTATCCTTCTCGTCTCGACTATTTAACCAATAATAAATATTTACGTTTGACCATGGTTGCGATCACCGTGATTTGGGGAGCAGCCACCTCAGGTTTATTATGGCTTTATCCTGAATCCAACCACTTTTTAGTGGCCTTATCACTGGGTTATTGCCTGCTTTATATCGGCATTAGCCTGTATCGCACTTGGGTACCATTAAGACTAGCTTTTTCACAAGAATAAAATGACAAAAATATTAGTAACCGGCGGCGCAGGCTTTATTGGTTCGCATACAATTGAATTACTCTTGCAGCAAGGACATGAGGTATGCGTGCTTGATAATTTATTTTCTGGCAAAATAGAAAACCTGCCCTTGACCCATCCCAATCTTGAATTTTTTGAAGGCGATATTCTGGAATATCCGCTCTTAGAAGATTTACTTGGGGATTGCAGTGCAGTTTTACATCTTGCTGCCATTGCTTCGGTTCCATTTACCATCGACAATCCCATTTATTCCTCGCAAGTTAATACGCAGGGTCTTTTGCATGTATTAGAAGCTATCCGCAAGACAAAGCGTGCTATTCGCTTGGTTTATGCATCGAGTGCGGCTGTTTATGGCGATAGTAATGAATTGCCCTGTCGTGATGATCTGCCCCTGACGGCCTTGCCGCTCTCACCCTATGCCTTACAGAAAAGAGAAGCTGAAGAATACGCTGATTTATATCGGCGTTTGCATGGGATCAAGAGTATTGGTTTGCGCTATTTTAATGTGTATGGCGAAGGGCAAGACCCTAATTCGCCCTATTCCGGTGTGATCAGCCGTTTTTTGCAAGCCTATCAAGAGGGTTGCGAGTTAACCTTGTTTGGTGATGGGCTGCAATCGCGCGATTTTATTTCAGTGAAAGATGTGGCCAGGGCGAATGTGCTCGCCTTGCAACAGGCGCTTCATGGGGTTTTTAATATCGCGACAGGGCAGGCGCAAACGCTATTGCAGTTAGTTCAGTATATTGAAGCGGCGGGCGGGAAAAAGGCCCTATTGCGCTTTGCTGAGGCGCGTGCAGGGGATATTCGGGCATCTTATGGGGCGGTTGAGAAGGCGGTGGATGAGTTGGGTTTTTCTTATTCGCTGGATTTGAGAGAGGGGATTAAGTTATTTTTCTGATGTCTATTCTGCGCCATCCATTAATCCTATTAAAATAGGATTAATTATCGCGATTCTTTGTAATTCATTAAATATCCTACTATACTAGTATTATAAGCAAAATAGATATTATTTTAATCAATAAACCTAGGGTAATAGGATTTATGAAAAAACTGACTAAATTTAAAAATCCCCCTTTAGAACAAGCCTTCACTGCCTCCCTGCTAGGTCAAGCCATTAAAGCCAGGCGTACACAAAGCGGCTTACGTTTGGAAGATGCTGCAGCGCTTTGCGGGGTAGCAAAACAAACTTTTATGAAAATAGAACATGGACATCCTACCAGTCAGTTGCAGAGTATATTGCAGATTTGTTCGGCCTTAGGAATAAAAATCTATATTGCACCTTGGCACAATGAAGAAGAGGCGGCCGCAGATGATTGGACATGAGAATATATTAAATATTTATTTAGGTGAAACCATTATTGCTCACCTATTCTTGCAAGACGATCAGATATTTTTGCAATACACTCAAGATTGGCAAACGGACGGTTATGCTATTTCACCTCATTTACCATTATCCAATGAAATCTCAGCAACAAACATACAGCGTTATTTACGCAATCTGTTTCCTGAAGGAGAAATATTAGAAACATTAGTGACAAATCTACGTTTAAGTAAAGCTAATACATTTGGGATTATTCGCAGTTTGGGAGCGGATACATCTGGATCACTTTTATTTTTACCCTCAGATCAAACAATGCCTACATTTTCTTCTTTGAGAGTTATCACAGCGGATGAAATTGAAAAGCGATTAGATGAAAGAGATGAATACAGTTTAATTATTTGGGATGGAAAGCCGCGGCTTTCTGTGGCTGGCATACAAGATAAAATAAATGTAACAATTACTTCAAACAATCAAATGGGATTTGGTGAAGGAAAATTAATTTCTACACATATATTAAAATTTGAAAAACAAAAATTATCGCATTTAGTCATCAATGAATACGTGACCATGCAGCTTGCCAAACAATGCGGTATACAAGTTGCTCATGTTGAATTGATGCGTTTTGGAAAATATCCAGCTTTGTTAGTTGAGCGCTTTGACAGAAAATTAATGACAAGCAATGTAGTCATGCGCAGGCATGTCATTGATGGTTGTCAGGCATTGAATTTGCCGCCTGAATATAAATATGAAAGAAACTTTGGTAGTGGCCGCGATGTGGCTCATATCCGCGATGGGGCAAGTCTAGCTAAATTATTTGACTTCGCAAATCAATGCATGAATCCAGCTGAAACTAAAAGAAAAATGTTAGATTGGATATTATTTAATTTACTCATTTACAATTATGATGCGCATGGAAAAAACATTAGCTTTTTTGTGGGGAAATATGGCCTATCGCTTACTCCCTTTTATGATTTGGTTAATATTAACATGTATCCGCAGTTTGAAAGTGAAATGGCAATGGCAGTGGGTGATGATTTCGGCGGCGATACTATTAGAGCCTATCAATTAGCGGATTTTGCTGAAAGCTGCCGATTATCACCTTTTTATCTTGCAATACAATTAAAAAGTATAGCGTCGACCTTGCTGTCGATTTTAAACAAGAATCCTGTTTTTAGTATCGCTAGCAACGAGGAAGAGCGCCATTACCTTGAGCGATACAAAAAAATGATAGAAACGCGCGGTGATTATTTTCTTGAGCAAGTAGATGAGATTGCATCTGTGAAATTATGAATAAATCAATGCCCTTCATAGGCATTGAATTTACCTGGGGATTCTGGTATAAGTTGCACCCTCGTACACTTTGAATCGCAAAGTAAAAATTTGAGAGAGAGATAATATGGCTAAGAAGTGCCCAATTACCGGTAAAGGACCTATGGTCGGAAACCATGTTTCCCATGCAAATAACAAGACCAAGCGTCGTTATTTGCCCAATCTGCAATCCAAGCGTTTCTGGTTGGAAAGTCAAAAGCGTTTTGTACGTCTTCGCGTCAGCACCCGTGGTATCCGTATTATTGACAAGCATGGGCTTGAAGCTGTTCTTAACGACATGAAATTACAAGATCAAATTGCTCAATAATCGAATAGGGTTGACACCATGCGTGATAAAATTAAATTACTATCCAAAGGTTTAACCAAGGCTGGCAAGCCAACGGGAACCTTTCGTACTACCAGTAAGAATAAAAAGAAAACAACAGAAAAATTGAAGCTCAAATGCTATGACCGCCGAGCCTATAATGCCGAGACGGGCAAAAATGGCGCGCATGTGTTGTTTGAAGAGACTAAGATTTAAGTTATTGCGGTATTCCACATTCCCGGGGTTTTGAGCGTTTGGGAATGTGGGTGTTTTTCCTTCCTCGCTCTGCTTGTTGTGACTATCCTCTTATTTTTCATTATTAAATCAAAAAGATATCTGTTTTATTTAAAAATATTCATATAGCGTGTTTTAAAATGCACCACTAAGTGTTATACTTAGAAAAGGATCAATATAGAAATGTTAATCTTTAAAAATAAAATGTTTTCTAAATGGGCTAATTCGGAAGATTTAACAGATTCGAGTCTTATAAGAGCCGCGAAGGAAATAAATCATGGACTAATTGATGCTAATTTAGGAGAGGAAGGGGTCAAGTATCTCCATTTGTAAAAGCTACCTATTTTGAATCAGTTTTTATAAACGGAGATACTTGACCCCTTTCTCAACGTTTACTAAATGTGACTGACATTGAATTAAAAGAAATGCTTGTTAATGGCGACTTATTCGAGGTGATTTCATGAGAAATTTAAAGAAAGAAAAACATCCGAGCATATTAGAAACTGTCCATGAGACAGCAAAAGGCTTATACGATGCAAACATCATCAATGCTATCACGATGAGAGAATTTGACGAGCTATGCTTGCCTAAAGTAAAGGAGTTATCGCCAAGACAGATTAAGGGCATTCGCTTGCGTGAGAAGGTTAGTCAGCCTGTTTTTGCTAAATTTTTAAATACGACACTATCTACAATAAGACAATGGGAACAGGGTGACAAACATCCAAGAGGAACATCCCTTAGATTACTTAATCTCGTTGCAGAAAAAGGGCTAAGAATTTTTTTATCTGATGGCTCCAATCATAATGAAGGTGCTGCGGCTTAGTGTTCAAATGTTAAGAGAGGAAGGGGTCAAGTATCTCCATTTGTAAAAGCTACCTATTTTGAATCAGTTTTTATAAACGGAGATACTTGACCCCTATCTTTTTTCCGCTTTTTTGCGTAACTCTAATTTCATATTATCTATACTGAACACATCAAAAGTGTGTATACTTAACAATAGGATTCGCTTTGAGATGAGTAAAACTTATAGCAGTCGTGAGCTTATACGAATAATAGAGGATGATGGATGGTACGAGGTTAGAGTGACTGGAAGTCATCATCACTTTAGACATGGCGAAAAGCCTGGAATTGTGACTGTGCCTCATCCAAAAAAACAGATAGGTAAAGGCTTGTTAAACAGTATTTTGAAACAAGCAAAGCTAGAGGAGAAATAATCATGCTTATCGAATATATTGGCTTAGCCGAAAAGGTTGAAGATGGCTATAGTGTTTTTTTTCCTGATTTCCTTGGTTTTGGATCAGCGGGTGCTACCCTAGAAGAAGCGAGAAAAAACGCCAAAGAAGGATTGATCACTCATATGGAATTAATGGCTGAAGATGGGGAGCGTGTACCTAAGCCATCTTCTTTAGATAAAGTCATGCAGTTAACTGATGCAAAAGGCTGTATCCCCTTAATCATTTCTATCATCGTGCCATCAGGCAAAGCGCAGCGAATTAATATTACGATGGATAGGGCCTTGCTACATGCGATTGATTCTGTGGCTGCAAGCCAGCATAAGACGAGATCGGCTTTGCTGGCGGAGGCAGTGGTGAGATTGTTGGGGGAGCTTTGAAAGTACCCAGTATTATTTTTTGTCTCCCCCTCCTCTGGGAGCAGGTGGTTTGTGGCCAGTAGTAGTCGATTGCGTGACGGGCTGCGATTGAGGCTGTGCATGCAATTTAAACTGTGAACCAGCGGATACGCGTAATATGTTACTGACGGATTGATTAATCACATCAAGCCTGGTTGCAATCTCTGTCAATCTAGTATTGATTTTCACGACATCAACATTAATTTTGTTGCCGCGTATTTCAAGTAGAATTCCTTGGTAATCCTTTTCTAATTTCCCTAATTCAACTAGATGCTCATGTAGCTTATCACTATTAGCTTGGCTAAGAGGAACATCTCGTTTCATCTTGCGTTCAATTTTAGTAATAGTTTCCGCAATCTTAGCCATTTGTTCTTTAAACTTATTAGGATCATCAGCCAATTTTATTTTTAATTCATCCAAGTCATCTTTTTTAGATTGCGCTGTTAATCTGTCTAATTCAATCTGAGCTTGATCTCGTTTAAGAATGATTTTTTCTTCATCCTTCAAGAAGCTAGATAAGAGAGCTTGTGTATTTGCTTTCTCACCAAATTGCTCGATAGTGAGTTTGTCATCATCCCCTCTCGCCATGATAGTTTTTGCCGCAGCGATGGCATCATTATCAGTGCGTAATTTGCCAGCTAATTCATAGTAGGTTGCATTATAGTAATATTTACCTTTACCAAATAGATAGCCTTGAATTGCTGTGTATTCGTCTTGATCCAACCAATCTACAATTTTACCTCCCATGTGCGTGTAGGAGGATCTATGCCATTCGTTTCCATCCTTATTTTCCAAACATACGATCAATAATGCTTTGAATTTGGTAAAGAAATCACTATTAGTCAAGCCGCTTCTTGTAAGCTCATTTGCTAACTGATTTATCCAGCCTAATTTTGTGATGTCGCTAGCTGATTTAGTGTAGTGTGATGCAGCATCAGTTTCTATTTCCCCGATCAAAGCAACACAGGCATCTCTAAGCGTTTTCAATATCTCAGCACTAGTTTTTTTTGTAGTAGGAAGAAGGGGTGCTAGTGCGGCTGGTTGTGGTGCAGCAACAAGTAGATTGTTTAATCCTTCAATTCGAGTTTTTACTGTCTTCATTTCCGCATCAATTTTAGCTTGTTCTTGCTCATAGATTCGTTGTTGAATTTTTAATTCATTTTGCGATGCTTCACAGCTTGCTTTAATTGAGCTATCGATCTCTGTAAATCGAGCGAGTGTATTAGACATGTTTTGTTTGATTAAGTCTAATATGACTGCTTCTTTTTCAGTGACTTTCGCTTCACTTGCTTTCATTGCAGCTGCATGTTCTTGTTTTTTCACTTCTAGTTCAGCAGTTGCTTGGTCTGATTTGTTATTTGCTGCTTTAACCTCAGCTTCCATTGTAGTGTTTTTTGTTCTTAATTCTTCAATAAGAATTTTTTGTGCCTCAATTTGAGCTTGTAATTGCGCTACTCCCTCGCTTTTCATCACAGCTAATTCTGTGCTCTGTTGCGACAATTCTGTTTTATGCTCTTTCATAAGCTGAATTGTATCTTTGAGTGTTTGTATTTCATTCTGCATACTAATTTCTAATTTACCCTGTAGCACGGCAATTTGTTCTTTTAGATGATTCAGTTGATTTCTTTGCTCTGATAAGGTTATTTTCATGTCACTAACAGTATCGACATTCGTTTTTGTTAATTGGGCATTCAGTTGATGATCTTTAACGATAGATTCAATTTTAGCGGTAATGACATTAGAAAAGTCTTCTGCACTTTTGAGATATCCAAACAATCGCTGGAGTTCAGTATTTGTCTCTTTAATTTCTGCAAGATCATGAACAGATAGAGTTTTACTTTCTGATAACTTATTTACACGCTCTTCAAGCTTTTGCTTTGTATCGGCGAAGCTAAATTTCTTGTTATCAGCATCAGTATCGGTATCAGTATCAGTATCAGATTTCTTGCTATCGGAAACCAAATTTTGAGCCATGCTATGTAATTCAGCTAGCTCGCTTGCAATAGATTTACTTCTTTTTTCTTGCTCAGCAAGGTTACCTTTTAATTTATCTAAGTTCTCATTTAACTTTGTGTTAGAATCATTTAATTCGTCAACAGTGTTATTGATGGCCGCATTTTCTTCTTTTAATTGCTCACTTTCTTTTTCTTTCTCAACTAACTTTCCATCCATTTCACTTATTTTTTTATCATAGGTTGCAATTAATGACGTATTGCCTTTTTCCACTTTATTAGAAATAGATGTCAGTATTTCCATTGCTGCCGATGTTAATTCGACGAATTGCGTATTCGTTCTTTCTAATGTTTCTTTGTTACTTTCTACCGCTTTATTTGCGATAGCACTATTTTCTTGAGCGGCTTCTATCGTCTTATCAATGGTAGTGTATAAGGCATCCCTTTTCTCATTCAAATCCTGCAGCGAAGCTTTGATTTCCACAAATGATTGTTCTACAACTGCTTCAATATCGTTATTACTACTTTTTAGCAAATCAATATATTTACTATTCTGTTGTTCTATTACACCCATCAGTTTACCGATAATGGCATCACTATTCTTAAGTAAATTTTCAATAATTTCTTTTTGTGTGCCTTGTAAAGTATTAAGTTTTTTAACTAATTCCCCAGTAACAGCTTCATGCTGGTCTCGCATTGCCCTCAATGCTGAATTGTATTCTGATTGCTGTCTGTTTATTTCTATTCTCAGTATTTCCTCGGGAGAGATATCAATTTTTTCGTTGAATTTTTCGACTTGGTTTGTGATCGCACTAATTTTATTTAATAATCCTGACAAGGAGGAGCCGACTTTACTGCTATCCCCATACTTAACTTCAAGGTAATTCCTGCCAAAAAAGCTTTCTAGTTTTACCAGATTGTCATAAAAAACACTGACAGATTCTTTATCCACCAAATCAATTTTCTTTGGCGTGAAGCGAATGGAATCAGTATCAGCTTTAATTTCAATCTCAAAAATTTCTTTGAATACTTGTTTTAGTTCTTCATTTTCACTTAAGTCCTTAAAAAATGAAGCAACTTGTATTTTGTCCATCTGTTCCGCGCTGATACCTTTTTTTGGATAAGTAGTTTGTCCTTCCTTTGTGACTGTTATCTCTGCTGTTGGAGCTTTATCATGTCCAGCATAACTCATCTCATAACTAGCATCTTCTCCCATATTCTTTTTGATATCGCTTAATAAGACTACATAATTATATAAAGCCAGCGAGTTTGTATTATCTGATCGTAAATTTGCGCTAAAAATATCCCGTAATTTTTGATCATCTACACAAACCAAAGCCACATTATATAAAAATTCATCATCGACCTTGGAGCCGCCCGCGCCTACCACGGTGAGCCCTTCCTTTTTTGCAGCTTGTTGTGCTTTCTCAGCGATATTTTCCCATTCCTTGTCAATCTTGGCGATATCATTAAAATTTTGAGAAGCTTTTCTTGCAGCCATCGCATGCGCATAGTTTGTTAAGGGAAGGCCAAATCTGTCATTGACTTTGCCATCAACAAGTAAAGCGAGTTTTCCCGTTCCTTTGTCAGCGGGAGATATTCTATCTGCTCCAACTGTAAGTAACTCTGCATCCTTTTCCTGTTCCAGCGCCATTTGATCGGCATCCGATGTAAATGTCATGAAGGTATGAAAAAAATTACCTTTTGGGTTCGGTTCTTTCTCTGTTGCTGGTTTTTTCTTTGCTGTCAGTTCTTTTTCTATTTGTTGTGCTCTTTCCAGAAAACTATTGATTAATTGATTTCTAAAAGCAAATTCGCCAGTCATGGTTAAGTTGACCCAGCCAAAGTCACTAATACGTTTTGTTAAATCGGCTTGCATGGCAGCAGCCATCATCAGATATTTAAAATACTGTCTGATGGCTGGCGCATCCGCTACAACATCAGCGTCGATAATGCCCGCATCTTCAGCTATTCTAGGAAGATAAACCTGCCCCGATTCTTCCGCAGGTGCAGGATGGTTTTCATCCGTGACATTAATTAAATAATTAAAATAGGAAAATCCCGGATTTTGTTTTTGATTATTTTGATCAAGAAAAAATGTATTAATTACATTTTTCCATTTAACTTTCATGATATTTGATATCAGGTCATCTTCTGGGCTCATTTTTGTCGTCACGCCATCTTCGATGATGCCGGATTGTCTTGAGAATCGTCTATACTTTAAGGAAGAATAAATATCTTTTTCAGAAATTCGTTCAAAACATTCTGCCATGCCCTCAAAGGCTGTCAGTATACTATGTTTTTTCTCTTCACTTTGTTGAGCGATGGAAAGTAGCTTTTGTTTTGTGATGGCCTCATCGCTCATCTGGATGATAGCGTCTTCTATTTTGGGAAATATTTTTTCTCGCTTTGATTCTCTTTTATCCCAACCCTTATGATGATACAGGCCTGAAGTCTTGAAGCTCTTCATAAAACCAAGGAAGGCATTTTTTAAATTTATTAATTTTTCTGTTTGCTCATCACCGGGTATTTTAATTTGTTCTCTTAATAGTTCGCGATAGATAATGACAATATTTTCTAGTATTTGTACGATGGCTAAATAATGATCCATTTTATTGCCTTTTGCATCTTTGTAAGATTGAAAAGTACCTAAAATGGCATCTTCTGCGCCGGATGAATCTGTTTTTTTACTATCAAGAAAATTTTGCATATTCATTGTTAGGCAAGGAATGAATATGTTTGAATCGTCATCCTCATCTGTTCTTGCGAGAGCATTCTTATCAATCGCTTTTTTAAATTGAGCGCTTAAATCAGCATCGCCTACAGTCTGAGAAATTTCGGAATATAAGTTTTTAAGAATAAATGCATAATCGGTAGCTACATTATGTGTTTTCCCGAGATATTCATAATTAAGTTCAGTTTTATTAAGAATGTTACGCTTTGCTTGCTCTTCAGTTACTTTATACTTAGTAACCAAACTGCCTATATAAGCGGCAAGTCCAACACCAGCAACAAACCCAGTAGCACCAGCAATGGCAGTAGGAACAACACTGATTTTATCGAAAAACGCCATATCAAGACCCCTCTCTCGTAATATAATTATTATCAAATCAATGTGTTAGAAAGTTGCACTAAACACCATTAATCATTTTACTACATATTAATTATACATTAAATATCCATATACGTGGGAAAGGCAACTACCAAGGCGGGACTAAGGAAAACCCTGCCACGATTGGCAGGGCTTTGTTCATGAATTATAAAGGAAAACTAGGAGTTATTACCCTGTGGTACATAAGTCTTTAAACGATGAGAAAACCTCAACAGAACCTCAATCCCCGTCGCCTCTGCCTGACGGCACCATTCTTGCAAGGCTTCAATTAATTCCTTCTGACTAGCCGTGCTTCTTCCCCAAATTTCCTGCAGTTTGATCCGAAATTGATAAACAACACGCAGGGATTGGAAGTTTTCTAGCACAGTCGCAAGGTAGGCTTTTTGCGCGCTTTTCATGATGGAGTCATCACGCATCAAGATGGTTTTTGCGCGTCTCAATAAGGCATGGCTGCTTTTACCGGCACGTTTTCGCTCTTCTTGCAATGCGGGCAGCACGACTTCACGGCCATAGCGTGCCATGAGTTGTAAACGATGAGTGATAACAGCCTTTAAGGTATCGGTATCGATATTGGTTTTATTCGATTCCATTTTGAGTGCGGGTACCACGCGTTTGGGTTTGGCCAAGCCAATTAATTGCAAACAGCGGATCACAAACCAACCGGAATCAATTTCCCACCATTTCGTCGAGAATTTAGCGGAAGTGGCAAAGGCGTGATGATTATTGTGTAACTCTTCCCCGCCAATAAAAACACCAAGAGGAACGATGTTGCGCGAGGCATCTTTGCATTCGTAATTACGATAGCCCCAATAATGTCCGATGCCATTCACTACACCTGCAGCAAAGAGTGGAATCCAAGCCATTTGCAGCGCCCAAATAGTAATGCCCATGGCGCCAAACAAACTGATATCGATGATGAACATGAGGGTGATTCCCCAGGTGCTGTGTTTGGTATACAAATTGCGTTCTACCCAATCATCTGGCGTGCCTTCACCATAGCGTTCCATGGTTTCTTTCACACGGCTTTCTGTGCGATATAATTCAGCGCCTTCAAAGAAAACTTTTTTGATGCCAAGCGTTTGCGGGCTATGCGGATCTTCATTGGTTTCAACTTTTGCATGATGTTTACGATGAATGGATGCCCATTCTTTGGTCACCATGCCCGTTGTCATCCATAGCCAAAAACGGAAAAAATGGCTGATGATGGGGTGTAATTCAAGCGCGCGATGGGCTTGGCAGCGATGCAAATAAAGGGTAACGCCCAACACGGTTATTTGTGTAAAAGCTAATATGACTACAATGTAACCCCACCAAGGCAGGGGCAGTAAACCAAGCATGGATGCACTCCTATAATGTATATTTATTAATCAAACTGACGGATATTTAACTCGCATCATATCACAAACAGCTATATTTCGTCAGATCCACGATAACCTCATGATAGGCATCCAAACTAGGCCTATGCCCAACACTGACGATAGCACATTGGGGCAGTTTTTGTTTTAACAGCCGATACATTTCTTTTTCATTGAGCATATCCAACATCGAGGTACTTTCATCCAAAAATACCCAATCAGGCTGATCTAGCAAAACGCGGGCAAAGGCAATGCGCTGCTGTTCGCCTGGCGATAATTGTTCAGACCAAGTAGCCGTTTCTTGTAAACGCGGAATAAACGGCGCCATATTACAATCCGTCAAAACAGTTTCTAATTGACTCTCAAGATTGGCATCAAGCTTATTGGGAAAGACAATCGCTTCAGCCAAAGTGCCGATGGGCATATAAGGTCTTTGTGATAAGTACATCAGACGCTGATTGTCAGGCAAGCTAATATTGCCTGTCGCAAAGGGCCAAATGCCTGCAAGCGTGCGCAGAAATGTACTCTTTCCTATGCCTGATGCGCCTTTGATTAAGTAAGATTGCTGATGAGAAAATTCTTCGCTAATATTTTTCAACAAAGATTCGCGCATGGTTGAGATAGATAAATTGCTTACGCTAATTTTATTTTCACTTTGTTTCTTCACAATGAGATGATTTTCTTTGGCCGCTTGAATATCGATATCTTGCAAGTGATTTAAGAAAGTAGTTAAACGTTGAGAGATCGCGCGCCATTCAGCAATTTGCGTAAAGGCATTCACTAAAAAAGAAAGGGCGTCTTGAATGCTTGAGAAGGCACGCAAACTTTGCATTAAGCCGCCTAGCTTAAACACCTTATTAAAATAATTTGGGAGTGCAACTAATAAGGGTACGGCGACAGCTGTTTGATTATAACCCGCCGTAAACCATAGCAATAATTTTTGTCGCAAAATGATGAGATACCAATTATCCAGTACGCGGCCGAATAATCGATGCAAAATGCCTTTTTCATGATTTTCACCGCGATAAAGTGCAACGGTTTCTGCATGTGAACGTAAATCAATAGCAGCAAAACGAAAACTTGCTTCACGTCTTTGCTGCTCGAAGTTTAGGGCAATCAAGGGACGGCCAATTTTAAAAGTGAGGTAAGTACCAAAGATTGCATAGATAATCGCAACCCAAACAAGATAGCCATGAATATGAAAAGTGCCAAAATGGCCTAGCGAAAAACGAATGGTGCCAGATAATTGCCATAGCACATAAATGAAGGCGATAAAGGTAGTTACTGCACTAATTAAGCCGATAAATAAACTGATGGAATTGCTGACCAAGGAGCCGACATCTTCTTGAATACGTTGATCAGGATTATCGGTTTGTTGATCGAAGGTTTCCATGTAATAGTAATCACGTTTTTCCAACCAGCGGCCAATGAATTGATCGGTCAACCAGGCACGCCAATGCAAACCAAATAATTGAGAAACGTAATAGCGGTAAACTGCTAGCACAATAAAAACGGCTGCCATGCCAAAAAATGCAAAGAGTAATATGATGGCAGTGGATTTGTTATAGGCTTGTAATGCGTCATAAAAATAATTAGACCAATAACTAAAGGCAACATCAAAGCCAACGAGGGCCATGGTCATGAGTGTGGTGACTAGCACGATTAAGTAAGCACGAAACTTATGTTCTGATTGCCAATATAATTTTAGTAATTGCCAGATGGTGTAGTAGCGTGTGCCGATTTGATCGTCGTGATAGGGGGGTGCGTTGTTGCTGTCCATGTAGAATATTCCTGGTGGGTCGTTGCTTCCATACTACTGAATTAACTGCATAATTGCTATGGCAGTTTAGGCGCTTGCCATATTTTGACACAATTATGTTTTTAGATTACAATCCTCGCTCATTTATTTTTTATAACAAAATAAAAAAAATCAGTGCAAACGAGGTGCTTAGAACATGCAACGTAATGATATTTCCTTCCCTCCTGAGTTGTTTTTAGCGGCTTGCCAATATCTGCATCCTATAGAACTTATTATTGTTTTTAGCTTGAATAAGTTTCTATATTTAGAGAGAAATACATTCTGGAAAAACAAATACCTCACTCACTTTAACTTAACAAAAAAACCAGAATTACCTGATAATGAAATTAATTGGTTTGATAGATATAAGAAAAAATATATTGAAGAGATCATTAAGGGCGAATTATCTCTAAGAGGAAGAGAAATTCTTTATTGGATAAAAGATGGGAACCTAGCTAAATTAATTGAATTAGATTTAAATGCGAGTGATTTAAAATTATCAAATCCAAGGTATGATCATAACCATTTTTATGAAACAGCCTTAGGAACAAAAGTGAATAGGACATTATTGCTGGATTATATTTATGAAATTTTCTTCATCAAAAATAAAGATAATTTAACTGAAATATCTTCATTAAATGAATTGCTCATTTGGTCAGTACACTGTCTTCAATCACTCGATACCTTCAAAGAGCTCATCCATTTATTTTCTGAATGCGTCAATATCAATGAAGAAAATATCGCAAAAAATTGGGACTTGTTTTCTCTTGTGAGTGATATCGCAGTGACGCATAACTTGCTTGATATCCTAAAATGCTTAGTAGATGAAATCATTATTCCAAATAGTCCTTCAGAAAAATTTGCTCCATTGCTAATTCAATTCTTTTACCAAGCTGCTGGCTCTAAAGAATATTATGCTTGTGAATATTCAATAGAATGGGATAATACGGAAACATTAAGATATCTATTTTTTAAACTTAAAAGTCTTGCTCTGATGACGCCCGAGTTATATCAAACATTTACCTACGACTTAATTCGATACCATCAATTTGATATGGTGAGCTATTTTGTTGAGTCGGAAGGCATAGATATTAATAAATGCCGATGTGACAAATGGCCAATTGGCGATACGGATACGCCGCTTTGTGTGGCTGCAAAAAATGGCTACTATAAAATAGTCGAATATTTTTTGAATAAGGGCGCCAATCCTAATTTTGGAGATGGCAGGAATAATACGCCACTACATTGTATTACGCCGCCGGGTCTTTTTAGTTGCAATAGCGAAGACTCTTACTACGAAGACTACTACGATGGTGAAGGCAGAATTAAAATAGCAAAGCTTTTACTGGGAAAGGGAGCAAATGCAAATGCAATCAATGCTAATGGAAGTACTCCCGTGCATTCTTTATTAAACGCTATGGCAGACGATTTCTATGATGAAGTTTTTTATAAGATCAAAATTGATTTTCGAAAAGATAATTTTCGAAAATATATGTATTGCCTTTTAGATTGTTTAATTCAATATGGAGCTGATATCAATTTAATTAACAATGAGAATTTTACGCCGCTTTGTATGGCGTCTAAAGGGAGTGGTATGTTAGAGGTAGTAGAATATTTAATAGGAAAAGGCGCCGATGTTAATTTGGGCAATCCTATTTCACAGGCCTTAAGGCATAGTCACGATGAAGTAACGAAAATCCTTATTGAAAATGGTGCCGATGTTAACTTGGCTGATGAGCATTGGTTGCAATGTAGGCTGCCCAAATTAATAGAAGTCGGCAACATGGAACTTGTAAAACTTTTAGTAGAAGGCCGTACTAAGATCCTATCCATAGTGAGCAGCACAAATGTTTTAAGTTGGAATAAAAGCGATCAAATTTTAGAGTGTATCGAATATAAAGAATTAAGCGACAAAAATACAAGTTTGCCTTACACTGTATTCAATTGCTCTGCCATCTTCGCATTAAAAAAATTCCATCAAATTCTAACGGATAAAAATGATCTAAAGAAAGCCGCTGCCGTTTACGATTTAATTCATTGTGTTTATGCACAAGCTGACAAATCCCTGCCAGCACTTTTTAGTGATTGGTCTTTAGCGAATAATAGCCAATATCCGAAAGAAACTAATTTCGAGCTTATCACTTCACACAATGGCTTAGCTTCTCTGCTTGCCTATGAAGTAAGTCCCGCTCTCGTATCTATTGTAGGAAAGTTTAGTCAAAATGATGCTCATATGATATCTGAAAAAGCAAAGACAGATACGATGGCGGCTATTGAAAAGCTGGTGCAGCAATCTTTTCGATATTGTGTGGAAATAGAAGCGCTTCCTCAGGCGCGATTTAAACGTCGACATAAGCATTAAATTTTAAACCCTTCGAGATGGCGAAGCTGTCATGCCAGCCGCACGCTTTTTGTGCGAGGTGGCATCCAGGAATTTATTTTGACAAGTATCTGAACTGGATGCCACCTCGCACAAAAAGCGTGCGGCTGGCATGACAGCTTCGCCATCTCAAAGGCTATTAAAAAGCCTGATTGCCATCCCCTTCAGTCACAGTGTAGGATCAGCTATAATCCAACAAAATTCACAATGGACTCCCTCAATGCCAAGGACATAGTAATCACGTTTTTCAAGCCAGCGGCCAATGAATTGATCGGTCAACCAGGCACGCCAATGCAAACCAAATAATTGAGAAACGTAATAGCGGTAAACTGCTAGCACAATAAAAACGGCTGCCATGCCAAAAAATGCAAAGAGTAATATGATGGCAGTGGATTTGTTATAGGCTTGTAATGCGTCATAAAAATAATTAGACCAATAACTAAAGGCAACATCAAAGCCAACGAGGGCCATGGTCATGAGTGTGGTGACTAGCACGATTAAGTAAGCACGAAACTTATGTTCTGATTGCCAATATAATTTTAGTAATTGCCAGATGGTGTAGTAGCGTGTGCCGATTTGATCGTCGTGATAGGGGGGTGGGCTGCTTTCCATGTGCTTAGTCCTGGTGGGTCAATAGTTCCATACTACTGAATTATGTGCCTTATATCTATGTCCTTGTTTTGTGGGGTAAAATGGCAAGCTTAAATAAGGAAATGTTAATCTTTTTGTAGTAAAATGCTTAAAATAAAACAAATGAATATTTTTAAAATACGATCAAATAATGAATATGCTTATATTACATCAACTAAAAGCTTTCTCAAACTTAGCTGTCCTTCAAAATTTATCTTGTACTGTTTTTGCGAAAGACAGTCAGGGTAAATATATAGAGGCCAATGATGTTTTGGCAAAAAATATCGGTCTTGCAAAACCAGAAGACGTGATAGGTTTGACTGATAGAGACATTCATACTTTTACCGAATCTGAATCATTAAATTTGCAACTGAATGATAAAAAAGTCATGCGAATCGAAAACACTACTTTATTTATTGAACCTGTTACGCTAGTAAAAAATAGAGAAGTTGTATTAATCAGTCAAAAAGCGCCCTTACTCACTAGAAAAAATAAAATCGCAGGCATCATGGGGTTTTCCTTTATTATCAATAAAAATGAATTTTATTCTGATCCTTCGCAAAAAATCACTCCTACTTTGGAAAAAAATAAATTAAATTCACATCAACTCTCTGCAAGACAATTAGATTGCCTTTATTATTTGACTCAAGGCATGACAGCCAAACAAATTGCCGCTACTTTGAATCTTTCTCACAGAACTGTTGAATCCTATCTTGTTACGATTAAAAATAAATTGAATTGCCACTCGCGTTTTGAGCTGGTGAATAGAGCTATGCAAATGAATTTGTTTTCTGGGTAAATTTAATTTTCATACCGTATTTTCTACCGTATTTTTCTTGTTGGCTAAGCGTTATAGTCTAGGCACAATCCATAATTATGCATGAAAACATAACGAGGAAAATATGCAATCACGAGCTAGAAATAGAGTTAATGCTGTTATTTATAATGCGGTAAAAAATAGGAACATTGAAGCCCTATTAACTATTCTGAATCTTCGGATATCGGAAGGCAAAGGCTACTATCTTTGTGAAAAAGGAATATTTCCTCGATTAGCTGAAGAAAACGATTATGATAGCATTGAATTCTTATTCAAGAGTAATGCTGAAGAGGGTGTATATTTATTTAGGCCACACTCTGCTATTGGTGAAATTATTCAAGCCGGTAATATACAAATACTATCAAAATTAATAAACAATGAAGTGATTAATACTCGTTGTTCATATTTTCATGAAGTGATAAGGGAACATTTTTCCTTAAAAAATGATTTGATATATGTAATTGCCAATACTCAAAATGAAGAAACCATGGACTGGTTATGTGAGCTGGTAAATTTCTATCCCAATGTATTAACAAAAAAGTTGGGACAGAAAACTAGCAACATAACTAATTGTGCAACTCAGTTAAATCACATTATGAAAAAGTATGTGATTAATTACGAAGATGCCTGCCAATGGTTTATGCCTGATTTTCATCTTTTGCAGTTTTGGTATCTTCAAGGAAGGCAATTAATACAGAATGGCAGCTTAAATTTAGATGTATTTATAAAAATCGCCTCTTATCTCACTACAATGCAGCCAGCTGATTTTCATCGACTTTATAGCCATATTGCGTTTTCTGTTAATCGGGGTTTTGTGGTCGATGCGCTAACGAATTATACATCCTATTTTAAAAATCCATTTGCCTTCCATCGAGAAAGAGCTGTCAGCTTAGAAAACGCCTGTACTGATATTCAATCAAATGACAAATTAGCATCATTATTGACTTATCAAATAGCTTTATTTTCTGGAGATGAAAAAGGGCTAGAGAATAGTTCACTAAAACACGAGCAGCCATTACGCAATGTTGATCCTGATGATGAATATTATAAATTAGTAAAAAATTATAAGAATAGATTAATTTGATATAGGCTTTTATTTATAAAAAAGTCAGCGAAACGAGGCGCTTAGAACATGCAACGTAATATTTTTTCCCTTCCCCCAGAATTGCTTTTGGCGGCTTGTCAATATCTGCATCCTATAGAACTCATTATTGTTTTTAGCGTGAATAAGTTTCTATATTTTGAGAGAAATACATTCTGGAAAAATAAATATCTCACTCACTTTAACTTAACAAAAAAACCAGAATTACCTGATAATGAAATTAATTGGTTTGATAAATATCAGAAAAAATATGTTAAAGATATTATTGAATATGATGGTGGCAAATTATCTCTAAGAGGAAGAGAAATTCTATATTGGATGAAAGACGGGAATATAGCTAAATTAATTGACTTAGATTTAAATGCGAGTGATTTAAAATCACCAAATCAAATTGACACTTGGAACCGTTTTTATCAAACAGCCTTAGAAACAAAAGTGAATAGAAAATTATTGCTGGATTACATTTATGAAATTTTCTTCATCAAAAATAAAGATAATTTAAAAGAACTAGCTTCATTAAGAGAATTGCTCATTTGGTCGGTGCGCTGTCTTCAATCACTCGATACTTTCAGAGATCTCATTCATTTGTTTTCTAAATGCGTCAATATCAATGAAGAAAATGTTGAAAAAAATTGGGACTTGTTTTTTCTTGTGGGTAATATCGTAGTCAGGCATAACTTGCTTGCTATCCTAAAATGTTTAGTAGATGAGATCATTATTCCAAATAGTCCTTCAGCAAAATTTTCTCCCTTGCTAATCGGCTTATTTTACCAAGCGACTAAATTAGATAATACGGAAATATTAAGATATCTATTTTTTAAACTTAAAAGTCTCGCTTTGATGACGTCTGAGTTGTATCAGAAATTTACCTACTACTTAATTCGAGGTAATCAGTTTGATATGGCGAGCTATTTTGTTGAGGCGGAAGGAATTAATATTAATAAATGCCGAGATGGCGATCACGATCGCGATGTTAGTACACCGCTTTGTGTGGCTGCAAGCAATGGCCACTATAACATAGTCGAATATTTTCTGAATAAGGGTGCTAATCCTAATTTTGGAGATTACCAAAATAATACGCCGCTACATCTTGTTTGCGAGAGCGAATACGGCTACTTCAATGCTAAAGACAGAATTAATATAGCAAAACTTTTACTGGGAAAAGGAGTCAATGCAAATGCAATCAATGCGGACGGATATACTCCTTTACATCTTTTATTAAAGGCTAATTTTTATAAGAAAAAAATTTATTTTCGAAAATATATGTATTCCATGTTAGATTGTCTAATCCAACATGGAGCTGATGTCAATTGTATTAACAATGTGACTTCTACATCGCTTTGTATAGCGTCTACAATGGATGGCATGTTAGAGGTAGTGGAATATTTAATTCGTAATGGTGCCGATGTTAATCAGGGGAATAATGAAGGAGATTATCCTATTACAAAGGCCTTATGGTGTGAGCACGATGAAGTAACGAAAATCCTTATCGAAAAAGGTGCCGATGTTAACTTGGCCGATAAGCATTGGTTGAAATCTAGGCTGCCCAAATTAATAAAAGCCGGCAACATGGAACTTGTAAAACTTTTAGTAGAAGGCCGTACTAAGATCCTATCTATCGTGAGCAGCACAGATGTTTTAAGCTTGAATAAAAGCGATCAAATTTTAGAGTGTATTGAATATAAAAAATTAAACGATAAAAATACAAGTTTGCCTTATAGTGTGTTCAATTGCTCTGCCATCTTCGCACTAAAAAAATTCCATCAAATTCTAGCGGGTAAAAATGATCTAAGAAAAGCCGCCGCTGTTTACGATTTACTTCATTTTGTTTATGCGCAAGCTGACAAACCTCTGCCAGTTATTTTCAGTGATTGGTCTTTGGCGAATAATAGTCAATATCCGAAAGAAACTAACTTTGAGCTTATCACTTCACATAATGGCTTAGCTTCTCTGGTGGCCTATGAATTAAGTCCTGCTCTCGTATCTATTGTAGGAAAGTTTAGTCAAAATGATGCTCATACGATATCTGAAAAAGCAAAGACGGATACGATGGTGGCTATTGAAAAGCTGGTGCAGCAATCTTTTCTGTGTTGTGTGGAAATAGAAGCGCTTCCTCAGGCGCGATTTAAACGTCGACATAAGCATTAAATTTTAAACCCTTCGAGATGGCGAAGCTGTCATACCACCTCGCACAAAAAGCGTGCGGCTGGCATGACAGCTTCGCCATCTCAAAGGCTATTAAAAAGCCTGATTGCCATCCCCTTCAGTCACAGTGTAGGATCAGCTATAATCCAACAAAATTCACAATGGACTCCCTCAATGCCAAGGAAAATGATTAATGCAATAATTGCGCTCACGCTGCTACTCGTGCTTAGCGCCTGTACCTACAATCCCTTCGTTCGTGATAATCAAACCACGGGCAGTCCGACAGGGACGGCAATTGGTGCTGCCGCAGGCACAGGTGGTATGGCGATTTTAGGCGCGCCCAAGCCTCTCTTAGTTTTGGGCGGTATCGGCGGCGGCATGTTGGGTTATTACTTAACGACTCTGCGGCATGATGCAAGTGCCATCATTAAAGCCAATGGCCAAGTCTATCAAGTCGGTGATTTTGTCGGCATCTATATTCCTACGGATCGATTATTTGAACCGAATACAGATGACTTTATTCCTGATGCCAAACCTATTTTGGATAGTGCAGTCACAGTTTTGCAGCGTTATCCCAACAATAATATTATTATTTCTGGCAACACCAGCGGCTTCTATCGTGCAAAGTGGGAGGTTCGCCTCTCTGAAAAACGCGCACAAAAAGTGGCTTCCTATTTTTGGAATGCAGGTATTGTCAATGATGGTTTTCGTGAAGAAAGCATGGAATTGAATGATACGAAATATCAATATGTGGGTTATGGCGATTATTTCCCTATCGCGCAGACTTATACAAATGAGGGGATCAGACAGAATAGCCGTATTCAAATTGTTTCCTATCCGACGACTTGTCATTTGCGCCGGTATAAGGCAGAGAATACAGGTTCTTTAGATGATAATACGCCCAAGGTGAGGTGTTGTAGTGCTGGTGGGTGTTAATTAAATAGCCCTCACCCCCTGCCCCTCTCCCCTCGCAAAAAGCGCTCCGGGAGAGGGGAGCGTTCTAAGTTATTTCGAGGAGAAAATTTAGGACGCTCCCCTCTCCCGGAGCGCTTTTTGCGAGGGGAGAGGGGCAGGGGGTGAGGGCCGCTGTTAGCTAATCACCATAAAACCGCGCCGCCATCTCCCCCATATCATTCCCCGTCGCCAACGCATCAGCAATTTGCGCTATCGGCACACTATTCACCACAATCACAAAACCCTGCCACTGCCCCTCTTTATTTTTGTAATAGCCTGTCAATGATTTTGCATCTAAAAAAATACCCTCAGTCAAGGCATTCATTTCAGCATTGGTACCCGTTTTTGCAAATACCTTTCCCTTTGCAGCCGTATTTTGCGCGACACTAGCAAGTGAGCCATCAACACCTAAAATTGGCAGTGCATAAATAATTTTCGCAAAATCTTCAGCGGGTAATTGATAAAAATAAGTTAATAACTGCATGCAAGCCATGGGCGTGACATAATTACCATTACCGCCTGCTGCATCACCAAAGGAAATTTGATTCGCTGGAATATGCACTTTATTCACGAAAAATTGCGACAAATCATGCATGCCATCATCATAAGTTTTTTTACCATGATGACTTGCCAATAAAACTGGGATCATGTTCGCACCAAAATTTTGACTCACTTTCAAAATCAATTTTGCATATTCAATCATGGGCGGTGATAGCAAATGCGCAATAGGATTTAATTGCTGATAATGACGCGGCTGAGGTAATTGTGCTGCCTGTAAATGCATGACGACACCCTGCTGCGTCAATGCTTCGATCAAAGCGGTGCGAACAAAGGCACTCGGATCTTTAATAGGATAAGTGCGTAAAATAGATTGGGCATTGGCAGCAACACTACCTTTCACTTCTATTTGCATGCCAGAAGAATCAGCGTGAATTGAAATAGCCGTTTTACTACCCGTCACCACATGATTAATCACTTTCATGGTCTTAATTTGAGGACGCCAATTGATTTCTGCAGCTTGACCCATGGCCCTTGCTGAAATGCTAATATCAATGAGATTTTCATTGATGACAATGGGGCTGAGTACTGATTCTCGGTGTACTGCATTGTCAAATAAACGTGTATCAATGAGGACATCACCATCAATCGTGTTGATACCGGTTTGTTTGATTTGCTTGGCGAGTGATTGAATGCCAGCAAGAGGATCTTCAGGTGTTAGACTAGCACCAGGAACTGCATTGGCATCAACATGATCGATGGCTGTGTAGGCAATTGTATTGCCATTGACTGCACCGCGTCCGCCAAAAACAAAATCACCCTGTCCCACTAAGATTAAATTTCCATGCAGCACACCTTGCGAGTCAATAGAGCCAAGCGCATAAACAGGTGTGTTAAATCTTGCATTAAAACCATAGGCATCTAACAAAGCAGCAACAGAAAATAATTTACTGCCTGAAGCGGGCCGTATTAATAAATTTTCATTGAGAGTCAATTTGTCTTGCTGTGAAGCCAAATTTTTCACATATAAGGCCCAAACAGAATGGGCATAACGCGCTTGATTGATGATGTTGGTGATATTGACGGGTAGGCTTGCACTGCTATTGTTAATCGCGATCAGAGATAAGACGGTCAGGAGAATTTTTTTCATCGGATAAATGTCCTATTGAAATTAAATTTTGCCAAACACGTTCAGGCGTGATGTCAGTATAGCATGCTGGTGTGACTTGTGATGCTTTACGATAATGACATTCGCGATTGAGACAGGGTGCACAGGGGAAATCAGCAGCAAGATGGAGGGAATATTTTCCGAGAGCGCCGGTATAAGCAGGATTGGTTGAGCCATAAATCGAAACAATGGGCACGTCTAAGGCGGCTGCTAGATGACCAAAACCTGTATCGACTGCCACTGCTGCCTTAGTCTGCGATAATAATTCGGTCATGCCATTAATATTTAAATTAGGAATCACATCAACTTGCGCGCAAGTATTTGCAATGCGAATAGCGCGTTCCATTTCTGCCTGATTACCGCCGCTGATTTTAATTCGGTAGCCTGCTTGTGCAACTAAGGTTGCTAGTTGTATCCAATAAGTTTCAGGCCATTGTTTCGATGTCCATGTCGTGCCATGTAAAAATACAATATATTTTTCGTTTGTAGTAGCAGTTGCAAATTGTGCACGATTTAAATTGCAATCGGGCAAGGTAGTTGGCAAGGGATATTGCAAAGCTTGGCTGAATAATTCACGCATGCGCACAATGGCATGCTGATAAAAATTAACGGTGTATTTACGCTGATAGATCAATGAAGCTAATCCTTCACGTGCAGAAGAAAAATCTAATCCTGCACGTAATCCACGAGTAAAAAACATTAGCAAGGCGCTTTTTAACAAGCCTTGCGCATCGAGAATTAAATCGTATTTTTCAGCATGCAATTGCTGATATAAATTTTTCAAAGCGACGTGAGTTTCTCGTGCACGCATATTTTTGCGCCAACGCCGCAAGGCAACAGGAATGACGCGTCTTACTTGCGGATGCCAACTAGCAAGTTCTGCAAAAGATTCTTCCACTAGCCAATCAAATTGAATACCAGCTATGGCACGCCCCGCATCAGTTAAAGCGGGCAAAGTGTGAATGATATCTCCCATTGAGGATGTTTTAATTAAAAGTACACGCATTTAAGCACTCCATGTTTGCATGATGGCTAACACTTGATTAGGTGTTAAATCACGCATGCAGCGATGATGTTTAAGCGGGCAAGTACGCGCAAAACAAGGTTGACAGGGAAGTGATAATTGTAAAACATGCGAACTAGCCGAGAGTGGTGGTGTGAAAGCAGGACTTGTTGGGCCATAGATGGCAATCACAGGTTTATTTAAGGCAGCAGCGACATGCATTAAACCAGAATCATTGGTAACAACACCACTCACCAGGGAGAGTAAATCAATGGTTTCAGCAAGATTAGGAAGACCCGCTAAATTTTCACATTGCTGATCTGTTAAATCCATGATGACATCAGTGACTGCGCGATCACGCTGTGAACCCAGTAACCACACATCCCAGCCTTCAGCGATTTTTTCTTTGGCAATTTGTGCGTAGTATTCTGCTGGCCAACGTTTTGCTGGGCCATATTCTGCGCCTGCACATAAAGCCAAGACTGGACGATTACGCCAAAGCGGTTGATGTTTGGCAAGCACGGCTTCTTGTGCTTCTTTTGAAATAGTGAAAGAAGGATAGGCTGGTTTTGCTGGTAATTCATGATGGGGTGGCAAACCGAGTGCCATGTATTGATCGATCATCAAAGGATAATGGCTTTTATCTAAAACGCGGACGTCATTGAGCAGACCATAGCGAAATTCACCACGCCATCCTGTTCGTTTAGGGATGCCTGCCAGCCAAGGAATCAAGGCTGATTTAAAAGAATTGGGTAAGACGATCGCTTGATCATAAGCATTTTGTTTCAATTGCTTTGCAAGTTTGTAACGTCCGATTAGATTTAATTCGCCATGAGCAAAGGGTGTTTCTATAGCTTGAGAAACTTCTGGCATGCGGGTCAGTAGGGAAAAAGTCCACGCTGGCGCAAGAACATCAATGAGTATATCGGGGTCATTTTGCTTCAATAGCTTGAATAAGCATTGAGCCATGACCATGTCCCCCACCCAGGAGGGCCCAATAACTAAAATATGCTGAGCCATGATACGAGTACTCTTATTTATTTTTCAAGGTATAACGCGTACCGCAATAGGGGCAGAGCATGCTGCCTGTGGCTTCAATCGGCAGATAAACGCGGGGGTGGGCATCCCAGACCCTTTCATCACGGGGTGGGCAGGATAGGGGTAAATCTGCTGCCGTAATTTCAGCATGCCGCAGGGTGCAGGCTTGATCGGTATTTGCTAAGGCCATGATTTTCTCTCGGAATAGTATGCGCCCTGAATTATAGCGGATTTATTAAGATTTTCATAATAGTTGGCGGGTAAAATGTGTGTTTATCTAGCAATTCAAATGAGGTCACAACAAATGTTTAGAAGACCAATACACACAAAAGCGGAAAGAACTAGCTTCGGCGTGACTTATACGACTGATATGCCGCGTGAAGATCAAGAGCGGATTTTTATGGCGAACTTATATGGTGTTAGGCCTGCCGCTAGGCTCAAGGTTGTGAGATATGAAGAGGGAGTAAAAGTCGATGAATATACAGCGGTTACACCAGGGCATTATAGCAATACCAAGGCTCGTCGCTAATTTTGATTAGCTGGATTAAGGCGCAAAAAGCGCCTAATCTATTCTTCCTTATCTTACGCTACTGCAATTATCCCCCTCTTTTTTTATCTCCTTCTATTTCAAATTTACCGTTGACATATGTAAACATTCATCTATAATCAATTTGAGAGATCATGGAAATGAAATCAAATGAAACAACGCAAATCCCACCAATTTACCCTGGTATTAAAAAACATAGACGAAAAAACAGCTGGTTTAGAAGATAGCCTTTACGAAACAGGTTGTGATGATGCCTTGATGAATTATAGGAATGGTGCTGTTTATTTAGAATTTGATCGAGAGGCAAAATCACTTGAAGATGCAGTCATCTCAGCGATCAAAGACGTGAGATCAGCATCTATCGATGCTGATGTTGTTAGCATTGCACCTGAAAATTTGGTGACTGAGGCTGAAATCGCAAAGCGTTTAGATTTATCTCGGCAAACAGTTTCTTTATGGATAAAGGGAGAAAGAAGAAGTGGTTTTCCTGCGCCTATGATGCGGCTTTCTGAAAAATCTCCTTTATGGCAATGGAGTGAAGTTGCGGTTTGGCTATTCAAAAATAAAATTATCAAGGATCAGAAAGTCGTGGATGACGCTTTATTTTTCGCAAATATTAATGCGGTTCTAGGCGAATTGGATAAAAAGACAAGAGCAATGAGGCATCATTTACTAGAGCGGATTACCTATTAAATCAACCCCGCATCCGCAAAAGAAAAATTTTCCGTCCTGCCAATAATAATATGATCAACCACTTCAATATCCACCAATTGCACGGCATGCTGAATCATGGATGTGGTTTCTTTATCAGCAAGACTAGGTGTTGCTTGCCCTGAAGGATGATTGTGCGCCAAAATAATTTTTGCCGCATTATGATAGAGCCCGCGTCTTACAATCTCACGAGGATAAATAGCAGCAGAATGGATGGTACCATGAAATAATTTTTCGAAACTGAGTAAATGCAAATGACTATCCATGAAGATGCAAGCAAAGACTTCGTTCAAATGTTCACGCAATTGTGTCGCTAAAAATTCTTGCGTCACACAGCTATTATTGAGTAGCGCTCCCTTTGGCAAATCTTGATGTAGGAAACGCCGCCCGAGTTCAACAGCGGCTTTTAAGGCGGCATATTTTGCTGGGCCCATGCCGAATTTGTGGATCAAACTGCTGGCTGGTGCTTGTAATAATTTTTGTAAATTACCATGTTCAGTCAGTAATTCTCTTGCGATATCAATCGCTGTTTTTCCTCGGCTACCTGTTTTCAATAAGATAGCGACTAGCTCTGTATCGGTTAAATTTTGCTCACCCTGTGCAAGCATTTTTTCCCTGGGTTTGTCCCTATT
>Ga0207126_1052_pt1 | contig 27868 bp, 23 predicted proteins | sample Alteio_BWMinHeat_20_FD_153586 | JGI IMG/M metagenome (GOLD analysis project Ga0207126, IMG submission 153586) | Enriched cells from forest soil in Barre Woods Harvard Forest LTER site, Petersham, Massachusetts, United States -... | ecosystem: Environmental > Terrestrial > Soil > Temperate forest >...
GTAGCCCTAGAAGCACTACTCCATTCCTCCCATCAAATTCTTGCAGTTTATACCCAGCCTGATCGTCCCGCTGGACGTGGTTTGAAGTTGGTGCAAAGTGCAGTTAAGCAATTAGCTCTAAGCTATCAATTACCTCTTCATCAACCGAAATCACTTAAAGATGAGCATGAACAATCAATACTCGCGAATTTTAATGCAGATGTAATGGTGGTCGCAGCCTATGGATTATTACTACCAGCAGCAGTCTTATCTCTTCCACGATTAGGATGTATTAATATTCATCCTTCTCTCTTACCGCGTTGGCGAGGGGCTGCTCCCATTCAACGCACCATTTATGCTGGCGATACGAAAACAGGTGTTAGCATCATGCAAATGGATGTGGGCTTAGATACCGGCCCTGTTTTGTTACAACGAGAATATACACTTTCACCGCAGGAAACAGCAGAAAGTTTGCATGATCATCTTGCGAAACTAGGCGCACAAGCTTTATTGCAAACCTTAGATTTACTTGAGCAGCATCAAGTGAGGGCCCAACCGCAAAATAATGCGTTTGCCACTTATGCAGAAAAACTTAGCAAGGAAGAAGCCTTAATTGATTGGATACGTCCTGCGGATGAATTAGCACGTGAAGTTCGTGCCTTTAATCCCTGGCCTGTTGCCTATACCTCATGGCAGGGACAATCATTGCGTATCTGGCAAGCTATACCAATTAATATAATGCATGATAAAGCACCGCGTACCATTTTACATGCAGGACCAGATGGTCTTGATATTGCAACGACAAAGGGCGCGCTGCGTTTATTGCAAGTGCAATTGCCTGGCAGCAAAGCGATATCAATCGCTGATTTTTATAATGCGCATCATGCCTTACTCAAAGTCGGTGAAAAATTTACATGAATCTTCGCTTAATCGCAGCACGAGTCATCAATCAAGTCACTCAAGGCGCATCCTTGGCTGATGTTTTAAATCCAGCGCTAACTTCTTTGCAAGACGCGCGTGATCGTGCTTTTGTCCAAGCACTTTGCTATGGTGTTTGTCGTTTTTATTCACGCCTTGATGTGGTGCTCAGTCATTTATTAAAAAAACCAATGAGAGAACAGGATAGTGATGTGCATGCCTTAGTTTTGGTTGGTTTATTTCAATTAATGGAAATGCGCACAGCGCCGCATGCAGCCCTTGCTGAGACAGTTGCTGCTGTGAACTCGCTTAAAAAAAATTGGGCGCGTGGTTTTGTGAATGCGGTATTGCGCGAATATTTGCGTCAGCATGCGCAATTATCAGCAATCATTGCAGAAGATGAAGAAGCTTTATATGCACATCCCTCATGGTGGATCAAAAAAATAAAACAAGCATGGCCAGCGCATTGGCAAGCCATATTAGAGGCAAATAATCAACATCCGCCCTTTTCATTGCGGGTGAATCGTCAGCAAATTAGGCGTGCTGATTATATAAAAAAATTAGGCGAGGAAATTGCAAAAGAAATTAAAGAAACTGCAATGGGAATTGTACTCGCGTCCCCGATGGCGGCAGAAAGTTTGCCAGGATTTTATGCGGGCGAAATTTCTGTGCAAGATGGTGCTGCGCAATTGGCAGCTGAATTATTGCAAGTAAAATCTGATATGCGAGTCTTAGATGCCTGTGCTGCACCTGGCGGCAAATTGACACAGCTTTTAGAAATTGAACCTCAGTTAACAGTGCTCGCTGTTGAAAAAGAGCCAGCACGGATGCTAGTAATTAAAGAAAATTTATCTCGTTTAAAACAACAAGCCATTTGTGTAACTGCTGATGCGGCAGACACAAAAGCATGGTGGGATGGACAGCGTTTTGATCGAATATTAATTGATGCACCTTGTTCTGCAAGCGGTGTCATTCGTCGTCATCCTGATATTAAATTATTGCGTGAGGCTCGAGATATTCCCGTGCTTGCAAAAGAACAAAGGCATTTGCTCACTTCATTATGGCCCTTATTGAAGCCAGACGGTTTACTTCTCTATGCTACTTGTTCCTTTTTTATCGAAGAAAATGTGTCAGTGCTGCGAGATTTTCTTGGCTCACATAGCGATGCAGAAGAAGATCGAATTCAGGCAGATTGGGGAATCGAAATGGAAATTGGCCGACAAATTTTACCTGGTATGCATGAGATGGATGGATTTTATTATGCACGTCTTAGAAAAAAGTCTAAGATGATGGGTAACTAACCCCCTCTCCCCCAATGCTTTTTATTGGGGGAGAGGGTTGGGGTGAGGGGGTATAAAAAAATACCTTCTTTCCCTAACGAGTGGGTAGTTAGGATGATGGAATGATTGTTGAAAGCGAGGATTGCCATGCGTATTGAAAATGACGTGAAACTAGATTTTCGTGATGTCCTCATTCGCCCCAAGCGCAGTGTGTTAAAAACTCGCGCGGATGTATCCCTAGAAAGAGAATTTCGTTTTAGACATACCCAATCTACTTGGAATGGTGTTCCTATCATTGCCTCTAATATGGATCATACGGGCACTTTTCAAATGGCCATTGCCTTGGCAGAACATGGTTTGCTGACAGCCTTGGGTAAATATATTGCCTTAGCAGATTGGAAGCAATTTGCAAAAGAACATGCGCCTGTGCTTTCTTCTGCCTTTGTTTCCTTAGGTATTGCAGAAGCTGAAATCACCAGGCTGGATGAGATTATGGCGGCGATAAAAGCCCCTTTCATTTGTTTGGATGTAGCCAATGGTTATACAGAAAGATTTGTTTCCTGCCTTGAACATTTGCGCGAAAAATATCCGCATGCTGTCATCATGGCAGGTAATGTTGTCACAGGGGAAATGGTGGAAGAATTAATTTTATCGGGCGCAGATATTGTCAAAATTGGCATAGGCCCGGGTTCTGTTTGTACCACAAGAGAAAAAACTGGGGTTGGTTATCCGCAATTATCAGCCATCATTGAATGTGCAGATGCAGCTCACGGCCTAGGCGGTCATGTTTGTGCTGATGGCGGCTGTGTCACACCAGGAGACGTGGCCAAGGCTTTTGCAGCAGGCGCAGATTTTGTCATGCTAGGCGGTATGCTGGCTGGGCATGATGAAGGCCTAGGCGATATCGTTGAACAAAATGGCAAGCCATTTAAGCGCTTTTATGGCATGAGTTCTGCAGAAGCGATGGAACGTCATCATGGTACGGTGGCTGATTATCGCGCAAGTGAAGGTCGTTCAGTTGATGTGCCCTATCGCGGCCCAGTCAAAAATACCGTACTTGATATTTTGGGCGGTATTCGCTCAACCTGCACTTATGTTGGCGCGCATCGTTTAAAAGAATTGTCTAAGCGTACAACTTTTATTCGGGTTGCTAGGCAGTTGAATGAAGTTTTTCTGTCGTATGATGTGAATAAGAAGTAATAAAAATATTTTTTGAGGTGACGCAAAAAGCACCCTCACCCCCTGCCCCTCTCCCCTCGCAAAAAGCGCTCCGGGCGAGGGGAGCTTTCTAACTTTCTCCGAAAAAAAATTAGAGGACTCCCCTCTCCCGGAGCGCTTTTTGCGAGGGGAGAGGGGCAGGGGGTGAGGGCCAGCGTTTGTACACCAACTAAACAGATATCCGATATATGGTGGAATCTCTATTAATTATGAGGTATGATTCCCCGGCTTCGTATCTGGATACCACTCTTATTGTGTATTCATGGACGCGCAGATAGAAGATACACAACTGACATTTTGTTAGTTGTGTCTTTATCTCAAACATCCGAAAACGAGATGAAGAATGCAGGATGTGAATAGTCCAAATAAAAAATAGGAGTGAGACATGTTTAAAAAGTTAATTCTTGCAAGTGCTATTTTAGCTGCATCATCCTCTGTTGCATTTGCTGCTACCGGTCCTTATGTCGGTGCTAGCGTTGGTGTTAACAGTGGTACATTTAATCTGAAAAATCCTGGTGTTGCTAACTATGAGTTAGGCGGTCGTGGTGCAATCGGCAATCTTTTTGCTGGTTATGGTACGCTCGTTAGCCAAAGTATCTATCTAGGTGGTGAAGCATTTGTTGATGCGACCAACACCCAGTCAAAAACAACTATTGGCAGCAGTAAAGCCACAGTGAATGAAAGATATGGTTATGGCATTAGCTTTATTCCAGGCGTGATGATTAGCAACGACACAATGGCATATGCACGTGTTGGCGTAGTGCGTTCAAGCTTCCAAGCAAAATCATCTGCAGCTGGCGTTTCAACTTATTCCAAATCCAAAACCTTAACCGGTGGTCAGATTGGTGTCGGTATGCAAACCAGCTTAACGCAAAATGTGGACTTACGTGGTGAATATGATTACACCTCTTATCGTTCACAGAAATTTGCTGGAACACAAGTACAACCACGTACTGATGCCTTCACAGTTGGTCTCATTTACAAATTTGACTAATCTGGCATTCATCATCCTTTTCATCCCGCTATTCTTGCGGGATGAAGGGTGATATTTATCTCCCATTCGTATTATACTTCTCAGTTTTCAGTAATAGTGTTATTGCGAAGAAGTTTGTTGTTGCTGAAGCGTTCGTCGTTGCGAGGAGTGCTTTTTACGACGAAGCAATCCAGGCTTCGACTTTTATTAAATGTTGCTTTTTTATAAAAGTCGAAGCCTGGATTGCTTCGTCGTAAAAAGCACTCCTCGCAACGACGAACGCTTCAGCAACGACGAACACCTACGCAACAACAAACCTCCTCACAATAAAGCTACAACTTTATAAGAGAAAAATAATGACCTTTGTGATTCTCGACCGCGACGGCGTCATCAATTACGAATCTCGCGAATACATTAAATCGCCTGAAGAATGGCTGCCGATTCCCGGTAGTTTAGAAGCCATTGCAGAATTGAATCGTCATGGTTTTCGTATTTTAATTGCGACCAATCAATCTGGCATTGCCCGTGGTTATTATGATTTAGCGATGCTTGATTTGATCCATGAAAAATTAATGATGGAATTAGCCGCTGTTGGCGGTCACGTCGAAGAAATCTTTTTTTGCCCGCATCATCCCGATGATGGCTGTGTATGCCGTAAGCCAAAAGCAGGTTTACTTTATCAAATGCAAGAAAAATATCCGCTCGATTTGGCCCATACTTTTTTTATTGGTGATTCCTATGTTGATGTGCTGGCAGCGCAATCAGCAGGTTGTTTGCCCATCCTTGTGTTAAGCGGCAATGGGCAAATTGTACTGAAAAAACACGCGGCAGAATTAATTCATGTTCCTTCCTTTGTTGATTTGGCACATGCTGCATCCTATGTGATTGAGAGAAATAAATCATGACCAAGCCCGCCTATTCTCAATTTAATTTATTTATTCGCTCCCTGCTTTTTTCAATGTATTCTCTTACCTCTATTATCATTTACAGCATTATTGTGATATTTGCCATCGTGCTGCCGCTCAAATGGCGTCATGCCATCATTCGTCAATTTTTTACGAACTTATTTAATTGTGCTCAAATATCTTTGTCATATTGATTATCATATTGAAGGCTTGGAAAATATTCCTGACAATCGAGCTGGCATTGTGATGTGTAAACATCAATCCACTTGGGAAACATTTATGCTTCCCTTACTTTTTTCATGATCCTGCGCCCATTGCTAAACGTGAATTACTTTGGGTACCTTTTTTTGGTTGGGGCTTAGCTGCTGCTGATCCCATTGTGATTAATCGCAGTGATAAGGCAAGTGCAATGCAGCAAATTATAGATAAGGGACGAAAATGCTTGGATCAGGGACGGTGGATTATGGTCTTTCCCGAAGGCACACGCGTTGCACCGGGAACAGTCGGCAAATATAAATTAGGGGGTGCGCGTTTAGCAGCAGCAACAGGATATCCCGTCATGCCTGTTGCACATAATGCAGGACGATGCTGGCCGAAACGTAAATTCATTAAACAACCTGGCACCATACAAGTTGCGATTGGGCCGCTCATTGAAAGCAAAGATCGAACATCTGAAGAAATTTTAAAATTAACTAAGGATTGGATCGAAGACACCATGCTTAGCATTGACCGCTTCGTCGATAAAACCGCCAGTCAATAAATTATTTGCACTACATCTTCTTGTATTTTTAACGCAGGCAGCAATGGCTGCATCTGGCTCTAACATGGGTTTTAAAACGGAATAAGGAATTAACACGGTCTGTGTTCCATTGACATAGGGTGCGACTTGATATTCATCAAAAGTAATTAATAGGCCTTCAGGTTTGATATTCCAATTACTGTAATTTTCGGTATCAGGTGCAGTGCCCGTATCGATCATTTCCTTATTGCTTAATCGTCTTAATAAAATATTACGCGCATAATTCGCCATGTAAGCAAGATAATTGGAATGAGGCATAAACAAATCATCTAATTGCAATTGCTCACCGCTATCTAAATCATAATTAAATACGAGATGTGAATGATAGGGATGCGCCATGCCTGCAATATAGCCCTGCACACTAAAACGAATACTCATGATATGATCTTCGCCAGATTTGATCATCGAGGTATCATAATCAATATACAAATCATTTTTAACAATAGAAGCGGGCATGTTTTTTTGTAAATTGAGATTTTCCTTTACACGTGATTTAAATTCATCCGTGATATTTTGAACCATGGTCTTGATCAATTCATTGAAGTGATCAAGGTAATCATCTTCCGTTTCACTTTTTATTTCAGGATAAACGGCCTTGATGATGATCTTCGGTTTGCCATAGGAAAATTTCATTTTAGAAATAAGATTGATGTCTTCATACAAATGATAGGTTGGTATGTGCTCGACATTAGGGTCATCGTTTGAGGTTTCATCATCTGCGAATGCGGGTAGAGATGAGTAGGTGAATCCACATAATAATAAAATTAATAAAAAATATTTCATGGTTGTTCTCATGAGTTCGTTGTTATAGAAGCGTTCGTCGTTGCACAGGCGTTCGTCGTTGCACAGGTGTTCGTCGTTGCACAGGTGTTCGTCGTTGCACAGGTGTTCGTCGTTGCGAGGAGTGCTTTTTACGACGAAGCAATCCAGGCTTCGACTTTTATCAAAGATTGCTTTTTTATAAAAGTCGAAGCCTGGATTGCTTCGTCGTAAAAAGCACTCCTCGCAACGACGAACGCCTGTGCAACGACGAACACCTGCGCAACGACGAACGCTTTTATAACCACGAACATTCTCACATACTACCCTTCGGATTATTCATACTAGCCGCAAATTTAGCACTGCCATAGCAGCCATTGCCCTGCGACTTTGCCCGCAAGATTTTGCCGCGTGAATTAATTTCAAAAATCGTCGTGCATAATAAGGCCACATTACGGCCGCCATTTTGATTTAAATTCTCAATAGATGAAGAGGTAAAGACAGGGTTGCCATGTGCTGAGTAAGTCACGCCAACAGCAGGCGCTGAAGCCAAGTTACCTGCATGATAAGCTTCTGTTTTATATACATATAATGTCGTTCCCTTGGGGCCTTGTAAGATTTGATCCGGCTTGCCCCAGCGTTTAATGAGCATGCTGCTGTTGCCGCCATGCCAGCTTTGTAGGGTATTTGGATAGTAATTAGTGTTGGTGTTAGTGCAACTACAGAGTAAAATGGCGGATCCGAGGACTAGTGCGATTTTTAGCATTGATGTCATCCTTATTTTGACCTAACTATGATACAAATAATTACGATGAAAAAACTAGCGTTTTGCTTATTTAATTATTTTCCCTATGGCGGCTTGCAGCGAGATTTTATGCGTATTGCACGTGAATGTCATGCACGCGGCCATGAAATTCATGTTTACACGATGCACTGGGAAGCTGAGCATGAAGCCGATTTTCATTTACATCTCATTCAGGCAAGGGGTTGGCAGAACCATACGCGTATTCATTCTTTTACCAAGCAATTAGCAAGGGAATTGGCAAAATCACAATATGATTTAGTCATCGGATTTAACAAAATGCCTGGGCTAGATGTTTATTATGCGGCAGATGTTTGCTATCAAGCACGTGTGCGTGAAGAACATTCTTTTTTCTATCGCTTATTGCCGCGCTATCATCAATTACGAACAATGGAAGAGGCTGTGTTTGCGCGTGCTAATCATACAAATATTTTTTTAATATCACCCTTGCAACAAGCCGCCTTTGAAAAGTATTACGCAACTGAAGCAGCGCGTTTTCATGTGTTACCGCCAGGCATTGCAAAGGATCGCATGGCACCGCCCGATGCTTTGATGATTCGTGCTAGAGTGCGAGACAGGCTGCAGATTCCAGCAGATCATCAATTGGTATTGATGATTGCTTCAGCCTTTAAAACCAAGGGTTTGGATCGAGCCATCTTAGCGCTTGCCTCCCTGCCGCCCTCTGTTCAATCACGTATTCATTTCATTGTGTTAGGTCAGGATGATCCAAAAACTTTTATCTCATTAGCGCAGCAAGCAAAACTTAGTGCGCAATTACATTTTCTCGGCGGATGTAAAGAGGTAGCAGATTTCCTGTTAGCCGCTGATTTATTACTTCATCCTGCCTATCATGAAAATACTGGTACCGTTATCTTAGAAGCCATGATTGCAGGTTTGCCTGTCTTGACGACAGATATTTGTGGCTATGCGCATTATGTCATAGAGGCAAATGCGGGCAAGGTATTGTCTTCTCCTTTTCAACAAGGCAATTTAAATCATCTACTGCAATCCATGCTCATGTCAGATGAACAGTCAATTTGGCGGCAAAATGGCTTGGATTTTGCAAGTTCTGCAGATATTTATCGCATGCCGCAAGTGGCTGCAGATTTGATTGATGCAAAGGAAAAAATTGTATTCGATCAAGATGCCATGATGTCACTAGACGGCGAAATATTTCGCAAGCAGCAAGCTAGAATGACAAAACGTGTGATGATGAATGGTCAATCTTGTTTTATCAAACAACACACGGGCGTGGGTTGGAAGGAAATTTTTAAAAATTTATTTCAAGGTCGATTGCCAGTCTTGAGTGCGAAAAATGAATATCTAGCGCTAGAAAAATTGCGTTTATTAGGTATCTCTGTACCGGCAGTGCTTGCCTTTGAACAAAGAGGATGGAACCCTGCGCGTTTGCAATCTTATATTTTGATGCAGGAATTAAAGCCCGTTATTAGTTTAGAAGATCTCACTAAAACGTGGAAAATAGTAGCGCCTGATTTTGTCTACAAACAAAAACTCATAGAAGAAATCGCACGTATTGCACGCGTGATGCATCAACATGGCATTAATCATCGAGATTTTTATCTTTGCCATTTTCTACTTGAACTTGCCCAGAAAAAAGATGCGCCCATCAAATTGAGCCTGATTGATTTGCATCGAGCACAATGTCGCCGCCGTGTTCCTCTACGTTGGCTTATTAAGGATTTGTCAGCGCTTTTATTTTCATGTAAAGATGTTTACTTAACTGAGCGAGATTGCTATCGTTTTATTAAAGTATATTCTGCCAATTCATTAGGCGATGAATTAAGCGCGAACGCATCATTTTGGCAAAAAGTAAAAAACCGTGGACATAACTATCGTGACCATACCCAGTCATAATCAAGCAAGCTCTCGCCTATTCGCTTGGCGGGAATTACATGCAGCAGATTTTAATTTTCATTCTCCTTTTCAGCTCGCATTGGCAGAAGGTGAATTATTGTCGATTGAAAAAATCATACGCGTGATTCCTAAGCGGCGTATGGTAGGATTTTGCGTGTGGCAGGGAAAACCAGCCGTAATCAAACTTTTCTTCGATGAGCAGCATGCTAGACGACAAATGGAAAAGGATGCGCAAGGTATTTCGGTATTACACGCGCATCATACACCGACGCCTAGTTTATATTACCAAGGTGTGAGTCAGGATAGACGCGTTTATATTCTTATTTTTGAGCGTATTTTACAGGCAGAAAGTTTAGAAGACATTTGGAGAAGGCGCTCGCAGTCTTCACCGCAAGCGGTCTTAGAAAGAACAGTGATTGAATTAGCAACCCAGCATGTCTTTGGTGTCATGCAGCGTGATTTGCATTTGAAAAATTTTCTCTGCACAGAACAGGTCATTTATACTTTAGATGGCGGCAAAGTTGAATTACAGCCTTCACTCTTGGACAAGAAAATGAGCATGGAATGTCTCGCTATTTTTATAGCGCAATTAGGTGTTGGCGTGGAAGCCTTGCAGGAACATTTATTTCGCATTTATGCAAAGGCACGCGGTTATTTATGGAAAGAAAGTGACAAGTTGCAATTATTTTTCCTGATCAAACAATGGAATGAAAAACGCTGGAAAAATTTTTCGAAAAAAATTTTTAGAAATAGTACGGATTTTGCTGTCATTAAAAAGGGTCGTTGGCAGGGAATGCATGTGAGAAAATATGCGAGTCAGGCATGGAAGGATTTTTATTCTCAGCCTGATGCGATTTTTGAAGGTAAAACAGCTCAACTTTTAAAAGATGGCCGTTCGAGTACCGTCATCAAAGTGAGCATTGATGAGCGAGACTATGTGATTAAACGTTATAACATGAAAAGTATATGGCATTTTATGAGGCGATGTTTTCGTGCAACGCGTGCACGCACCGCCTGGCGTTTGGCGAATAAATTACAATTATTTTGTATTCCGACCGCCACGCCAATTGCTTTTATTGAAAGTCGTGTGTTGGGTTTGCGTGGTAAATCCTATTATGTCACTGAATATGTAGCCGGCGAACATGCGGGACAATTCTTTGCTCATCAACAAGATGAAATAAAAATTCATGCCATGGTAAAACGAATTATTGCTTTATTAAAAAGTTTGGCGAAATTACATATCACGCATGGAGATTTCAAAGTATCAAATGTTTTAATTAGTGCACATGAGCAGCCTGTGCTGATTGATTTGGATGCGGCGATTGAGCATGCGTCTTTGTCTAGTTTGCATCGTACTTGGCATTATGATATCGAGCGTTTTACGCGGGATTTGGATAGGCAGTCGGTGGTGAGGGAGTATTTTGAGAGGGAGTTGTAGGAAGTTCGTCGTTGCGCAACGACGAACGCCTATACAACGACAAACGCCTGCGCAACGACAAATATCCGTGCAACGACGCATTCAACAACACCATATAAATTTAACAGGAAATAAATGCTAGACTCATTATTACAACTAACCATCGATAAACACGCATCTGACCTACACCTCTCGCCAGGTCAAGTGCCGATCATGCGCATCGATGGAGATTTAATTTTCCTACAAAATCATGCCGTATTAACTTCCGCAGTCATAGAAATGCTATTAAATAAAATTCTCAATGAAACAGCCAAACAGCAATTTCAAGCAGAATTATCCCATGATTTCGCTTATCAACTGGAAGATAAAGCAAGATTTCGTGTCAATGCATTTTATCAAGCCGAAGGTGTTGCTCTCGTATTTCGTGCGATTCCAACTCACATTCCAACGCTAGATGAATTATCACTACCAAATACCATTAAATCATTACTCGATTTACCGCATGGATTAATTCTAGTAACGGGCCCAACTGGTTCTGGTAAAAGTACGACTTTAGCCGCCATGGTAAATTATTTAAATACAAATCATGCGCTTCATTTAATTAGCATTGAAGACCCCATTGAATTTAAACATCAAAGTCGAAACAGTTTGATTAGCCAAAGACAAATTAAGCGAGATGCACATTGTTATTCCTCAGCTTTACAAGCAGCTTTGCGCGAAGATCCCGATGTGATTTTAGTGGGAGAAATGCGTGATCTTGAAACCATTCGACTAGCTTTAACAGCAGCAGAAACAGGGCATTTAATTTTGGCGACCTTGCATACGAGTTCTGCGCCGCGTACTATTAATCGATTAATTGATGTATTTCCAGCAGAAGAAAAAAATATGATTAGAAATATGCTATCGGAATCATTGCAAGCTGTTATTTGTCAAACACTCATTAAAAAAATTCATGGTGGACGTGTTGCTGCCTTTGAAATAATGTTGGCAAACAATGCCATTCGACATTTAATACGCGAAGATAAAATTGCGCAAATGATTAATGTGATTCAAACAAACGGTCAGGCTGGTATGTGTACCTTATCGCAATCCTTGAGTCAGTTAGCAGGAAAAGGTCTTATTTATTCTGAATAAAAAATAAGGAAAGAAAATGAATTTAATACGTGAAGCCTGTTATATTGATGGAAAATGGCAAGCTGCAAATAATGGTAAATCTTTTCCGGTGCATAATCCCTTTGATAATAGTTTAATTGGTCATGTGCCAGAGTGTGGTGAAGATGAAACTGAGCGCGCTATTATCGCAGCTAATAAGGCGTGGCCAGCATGGCGTGAATTATTAGCAAAAGAGCGCGCCGATTTATTATTAAATTGGTCGCAATTAATCACGCAGCATAGGGAAGAATTAGCTGTCATTATGACAATGGAACAAGGTAAATCCTTGACTGAATCGCGCGGTGAAATTGATTATGCCAATAGTTTTATTCGTTGGTATGCAGAAGAAGCGCGGCGAGTTTATGGCGACATTATTCCTGCACATCGACGAAATTTTCATTTATTAGTCATCAAACAAGCAATCGGTGTGGTGGCAGCCATTACACCATGGAATTTTCCTGCAGCCATGATCACAAGAAAAATTGCACCCGCCTTAGCGGTGGGTTGCACGGCTGTAGTCAAACCCGATGAAGCAACTCCTTTTAGTGCGCTTGCCTTAGCAGCCTTGGCAGAGCAAGCAGGCCTACCGAAAGGTGTATTGAATGTCGTAACAGGCAAGCCAGAATTAATTGGCAAAGCCATGACCTCAAGTGATTTAGTGCGTAAATTATCTTTTACAGGCTCAACTCAAGTAGGTCGATTATTAATGCAGCAATGTGCGTCGACGATTAAAAAAGTATCGCTAGAATTAGGTGGTAATGCACCCTTTATTGTATTTGACGATGCAGATATTGATGCAGCAGTTGAAGGCGCAATGATTTCTAAATTTCGTAATAGTGGGCAAACTTGTGTGTGCGCAAATCGTATTTATGTACAAGATGCTGTCTATGATGAATTCGCAAAAAAATTAGCGAAGGCTATGCAGCAATTAAAATTAGGCAATGGTTTAGAGGATGGCGTGCAGCAAGGCCCATTAATTAATGAGGCAGCAATTATTAAAGTTGAAGATCATATTGCTGATGCAGTCAGTAAAGGTGCAAATATTATTTGTGGCGGCAAACGTTCTGTCTTAGGCGGATTATTTTTTGAGCCGACCTTGCTGACAAATGTTGATAAGAACATGAAGATTGCAAAAGAAGAAACCTTTGGTCCTGTCGCGCCTCTGTTTCGTTTTCATCATGAAGAGGAAGCGATTCAATTTGCAAATGATACTGAATTTGGCCTGGCTTCTTATTTTTATAGTAAGCAAATGGCGCGCATTTGGCGGGTCGCGGAAGGATTGGAATATGGCATGGTGGGTATTAATACGGGCTTATTGTCAACTGAAGTTGCACCCTTTGGCGGTGTAAAGGAATCCGGTTTGGGGCGGGAGGGTTCGAAATATGGGGTGGAGGATTATTTGGAGGTGAAGTATTTGTGTATGGGGGATGGGTGACATCCATATCATTACCCACAAGGTTGTCGAAAAAAACTTGTGGGTAATGATATGGTCCATATATGACCCCTTGCTATTATTTACGCACAAATTTTCGATCGAAGTCACCAGGTACTATTCGACCTTGATTAGCTTTATAAAATGCAGAAGGCACTACCGTGTCTCTATAAAATTGTCCCATCTCTGTAGCAGTGTCACTTAATAAATTCATCTGCTCTCGTGAAAATGTAAATTTATAATGAGGCTCGGTGACCCATCTTTTTAAGTTCAATAATATCGTCATTTCAAGCGTACAATCATTAGAAAATAGTTTTGAAAAATAGTTGCTTTCTTGATATTGTTTTTGGTGTTTTTTATATCGGTCATACTCAGATTCTATCGCGGCCCATAAATTTTTTCCATCATCTGCAGGAGTTTCAGCTGGGGTAGTTATTTCTAGCGGCTTCTCAGTTGTAACTGGACTAGTCTGCGGGAGTTTCTTTTGCGTAATTTTCGGTTTAAGTAAAAAAAATCCGGCTGCAACTGGATCATTATCTTCCCACTCAGGTTTAATATCAGAATATTGCTGCCTCGTTTTTTGAGAATTAAATTGCATTGCTTCATCTAATATTGAAATTATAGGTTCTGTTCGCAGCCATTCAATTGTATTATTATCTGGCTGATCTATAGCATCTATTACTTGATTGGCAAGATCGCGCATGAGTTCAATTTTATCTCTACATGCTTCATAAAACAAACAATCACCATAAGCTCTTTTTATATAATTTTCGTAAGATTCCAAAGAGCTATGACTTCTAGAACCCCCTTTAGCAACAAAAAGTCTACTCTCTGTTAATTCATTACTGCCTAAATTCGCGGTAGGCAGTTGGTTGTATGTGTGCTCAGTAGGTAATGAAGATGGTAGCAAATCTTTCATTTTGTTGGCCAAAGCACTGAGCGCTATAATGCGATTCAATGTGCTTATAAGCAACTCTCGTCCTTCCATGGAAGTGAGATCGCTATCATGAGGCATATTAAACTCATACAAATTTCTTGGTAAATAATTCTGTCTAAGAGGATCAAGATTGTAACGATGATCAAATACCCCTAGCAATTTCCTAGCATCAGTTGGTACGAGAGGATCATCGTTATACTTATAACTCAGATGCTCCAAATCCAATAATATTGTTCGTATCAAAATCTTTGCTTTACTTATACTAATTAGGGTTCTTGCTTCCACTATTAATCCCTCGTTTGTTTGGATTTTCTGTCAGTATTTAGACTATTGTAGATGATTATACAAAAATTATCATTCAAAATAAGAAGCGTAATATTTTTCAATTTTTTAATATGTTAACGGTTTAATAATAACGATTTTTTACTCATCTTTTCTCTTATTCTGGCGTGCTTTTTCTAATTGCTTAACTTCTTGCATTGCCGCAATAAAATGTTTTTCAACAGAAGAAGGCTCATCAATATTTAAAGCATGACATTTATCATACTCTGCATGCGCTTTATCAAGAGCTTGCTGATGACTAATCTTACCTGCGTGAAGAAGAATTTCACGTTCACTGAGACGTAAAAAATCATCTAATTTAGCAACCCAATCTTGCATGTATATCGGTTTGCGATTGATTGCTTGCAACTCTGCAAAATCAAGGTACATAGAGACAAGACGATTTAACACATCAAGCTCTTCTTGATTCAGATAATTTTTCGCTACGCTTACATCAGTTCGTACAGGTTTATTACCTGCCCATGATCTTAAGCCCATATTTGGTTTTTGTGCATCTGCGCGACTAGCAATTACTTCCGCAGCTGTTTGACCATGCGCCGCCCAATGCATTTTGTTTTGAACAACTTTAAAAAATTGCTGCGATGCTTCTGCAGTAGGAGTGTAATCAATACTTGTTGCATAAATATCTAATACCTTGCGCCAAAATACTTTTTCTGACGAGCGAATATCGCGAATACGTGCTAGTAATTCATCGAAATACATTCCACCGCCAGCTTGCTTTAAACGTTGATCATCAAGAGCGAAACCTTTGATAAGGTATTCTTTTAAGCGTTGAGTCGCCCAGATACGAAACTGCGTGCCACGAATTGACTTAACTCGATAACCAACCGAAATAACCACATCAAGATTATATGACGTTAAATCACGCTCGACTTCTCGATTGCCTTCTTTTTGAACTATCCGGAAATTCCGGATAGTTGCTTCCTTTGTTAGCTCGTTTTCCTCATAAATATTTGCAATATGCTCAGAAATCGTTCTTCTATCTTTTTGGAACAATTCAGCTATTTGCATTTGCGTTAGCCAAAGTGTCTCGTCTTTGAGGCGCACATCTATACGTGTTTTGCCATCCTCAGTTTGATATAGCAAAATTTCGCCCCTAGACATGTTTTCTTGTGATGGCATATCGCACTCCATAAATTGATTAATAAAGGTAATCATTTTTGATTGAGAAAAACAATGAGGCAGCAGTAGAAATAGCAGGAAGTTTTTATGATGCGGTAAATGTGGATATTATAATCATTCGCTCTATCATCAGCAAGCAATATCAGAGGAACTAAACCTCCACCGGATCCACATCCAACACCCACTTCACCGCCTGCCCCACGGAAATCTCTTCCACCCGATGAATTAAGTCAGCTAAAAATCCCTGCAACACATTTCTCTTATCTGCCTTAATTAATAAATGCTGACAATGCAAGCCCTTGCGCTTAGCCAACAAAGCAGGCACGGGGCCAAGCACAGATACGGCATTATTCGCCAAACATAATTCCTTAATCGCAGTAAGAAAATGCGCAGCCTTTTTTTCTGCATAAGCTTCAGCGCGAAAAATTGCAAAATAAGAATAAGGCGGTAAAACAGCTTGCTCACGTTCTAATAATAAAGTGCGAGCAAAACTTTGATAACCATCGCGAATGAGTGTTTGTAATAAAGCATGATCAGGATGACGAGTTTGAATAACGACGGTACCTGGTTTTTCTTCGCGGCCAGCACGTCCTGCTACTTGTAAGATCAGTTGACCCATTTGTTCGACAGCGCGAAAATCTGTGTTAAACAAGCCGCTATCTGCATCAACAATGCCAACTAAAGTGACTTGCGGAAAATGATGTCCTTTGGCGAGCATTTGCGTACCTAATAAAATCGCTTTGTTCTGTTGATTGATTTGCGCTAATAAATCTTGCATGGCACCTTTGCGTTTTGTGCTATCGCGATCAACACGAATGAGAGCAACATCAGGAAAATGTACCGCAAGCATTTCTTCCAAACGCTGTGTGCCAATGCCAATAGGTTGTAATTGTGTTGATTTGCAAGAGGCACACGCAGTGGGAATTCGTGCTTGTGAATCACAGTGATGACATTGCAAGCGTGGCGGCGTGCGGTGATAAACCAGATGCGTGTTACAGCGCGGGCAGTCTGCCATCCAGGCACATTGCGTGCAATATAAAACAGGTGCAAAGCCGCGACGATTTAAAAATAACAACACTTGATTTTCTTGAGCCAAATGTTCGCTAATCATTTGTAATAATCGTGTCGACAATCCTTCCTTCATTTCTACATGCTGTGTATTTAAGATATGAAAGGCAGGCGGTTTAGCATTCCCTGCGCGATGCGGCAAGGATAAATGAAGATAGCGTTCACGTTTGACATTTAATAATGATTCTAATGATGGCGTGGCAGAACCTAGAATCACAGGAATGCTATTGGTGCGCGCACGCACAATCGCTAAATCACGTGCATGATAGCGAAAACGATCCTGCTGTTTGAAAGAAGTATCATGTTCTTCATCAACAATAATTAATCCCAAATGCGCAAAGGGCGTGAAGATGGCAGAACGTGTGCCAATCACAATTTTTGCATCTCCATTACGTGCAGCGAGCCAGGCTTGCAAACGTTTCTTTTCTGTTAAACCTGAATGTAGGGCAGCAATAGGAACAGAAAAGCGTGCTTGAAAACGCTGAATTGTTTGCGGTGTTAAACTGATTTCTGGTACAAGCACAAGAGCTTGTTTACCCGCTTGTAGAATGTCATCAATGCAGCGTAAATAGACCTCAGTTTTGCCGCTACCCGTTACGCCATCTAAAAGAAAGGTATGAAAACTGGACTGCATATTTTTGATGCTCGTAATGGCTTGCTCTTGTGCATGGTTTAAATTTGGTTTGATATCAGGCACGATGTTAGACGGTAGGGAAATGGGACTTGCCTCAGCTGCCTTACCCTTACGCAGAGAAGTTGGCAGGGCGCTCAATAATACTTCGCCAAAGGCATAGTGATAATAATCTGCTGACCATTCACACAATTGATAAATATCAGCGGGTAAAAGTGCTTGTGTATCTAATACTTCCAATGCGTATTTAAGCTTATGCGGAGGCACTGAAGTATGATCTGTCACTTCGAGTAAAATGCCTATTAAAGTGCGTGATTGAAAGGGTACACGGATACGCACACCAGGAATTAATAATGATGGATCAATAGCTTGTGGCGCTAAATAATCGAATAAACGACGCAGGGGCGTTGCTAGTGCAATACGTAAAATCATTGTTGGGCCGTCCATCGTCGTTTGATGTTGATAATCTAACGATATGGTATAATCAAAAGAGGTATTTGACTAATAAAAATCGCAAGTGGAGCTATCTTTATGTCCTTAAATAACACTGATGCTAAAGATGTCGTCAATGAGTTTCTTAATTTACTAGTTAAAAAAAATCCCGCACTTAAAAAGGAAGTTTTTGCTATTCGAACGAATGAAAAATTGATGAACACCATGAGTGAGATGGTGTTGAAAATGAAACCTGGGATCAGTGCCAAAGATTTGGCGAATAAGGAAACCTTGAAACAATTGTCTGTTATGCTGGTCTCAACGATAACCATGAATAAATTGTCCATGGATAAAAACAAAAATTTCATGGAAAAGATCAAATCCATTTTTGATAAAAAAGATCCGAAATTATTGCAAGACCCCGAATTCTTAAAAAAATTATTGGATCCCAAACAAAGAGATGCAGCACTTGATAAACTTTTTACGCCAGAAGAAAAAAAGGGAATTCAAAAAGAATTAGAAAGGATGATGGCTGAATTTTTTCACGATTTGAAAACATTTGGTTTGATGACGCCAAAGCTGGTACCGCCTGGTAAATCTGATGAAAAGAAAGCGGAAGAAGAAGCCGCCATCAATTTATTTGGTGTCATTTCCCTTTATGTCACTGGCGGTATACAGCCTGTCGTGACCTCATTTACCGGTAATTTGCTTGGTATTGTGGATGTGAATAGTGTTTCTTCTGAAGAAAGCGAGGCAAATATTGATCGTTTCAAAAGGCCGGTTGATTCGCAAATATCAGGTGAACTCAGAGAATCAACTGAAACCAATTATATGCAATTTTCCGGATCGAATTTTATCGAGGAATTGAAAACGGCCTTGGGTCAGAAAAACTTGGCGGTAGAAGCTAGCACCACACCTACACTCAAAATGCCTGGTATCACACCACCAAAGTAATTATTTGCAAGGAATCTAAAGGATGCAGCATGTATTAGTGTTAGGAGCGGGAAAAATAGGATCCTTGGTTGCTTTTTTGTTAGCACATTCTAATCGCTATCATGTTGCCTTGGCGGATGTGCATGAGGCACATTCATTGCAGAAGTCAATCAATGAGCTACCTCATTTTGATTATCATGTTTTAGATGTCAATGATACAAAGAGAATGATTGCCTTTATTCGCAAAAATAATATCAATGCCTTGATTTCTTCCCTGCCCTTTCATACAACGATTGCAGTAGCGAAATTAGCCGCACAACATCAACTTCCTTATTTTGATTTGACTGAAGATGTTAAAACAACAGAAGCAATTGAATCATTGGCTGCTCATTCAAAAACTATTTTTGTACCGCAATGTGGGTTGGCGCCTGGTTTTATCAGTATTGTGGCTCATGATTTAATGCAGCATTTTCAATCTTTAGATACAGTGAAAATGCGTGTCGGTGCCCTGCCCTTAGATACGAGTAATGCGCTTCACTATGCTTTGACTTGGTCGACTGATGGCTTGATTAATGAATATGGCAATCCCTGTCGTGCGATTGAAGATGGAAAAATTGTCGCAACAACGCCCTTGGAAGGTTTAGAAAGTATTAATCTTGATGGTGCCAATTATGAAGCTTTTAATACCTCAGGCGGTATTGGCAGCTTGGTGAAAACTTATCAGAACAAAGTAAGCCAATTAAATTATAAAACAATTCGCTATCCTGGCCATTGCGAAAAAATGAAATTTCTGATGAATGATCTCAAATTAAATGAAGATCGTGATACTTTGAAACGTATTCTTGAGCATGCTATTCCAAGAACGAATGAAGATCTTGTTTTGGTTTATGTATCCGTGAGTGGCATGCAAGATGGTCAATTTATCGAAGAAAGCTATGTCAAAAAATTTCATGCGAGTATTTTGGGAGAGCATCATTGGTCAGCGATACAATCGACAACCGCATCGAGTTTGTGCGCAGTAGCTGATATTGTTTTGCAAGATCCAGAAAAATATCATGGTATGATTCATCAGGAAGATTTTTCTCTGGATGAATTAATCAATAATGAATTTGGCCGTTATTTCTCTTCATAAATGGAACAACTTATGTCTCTTTTATCTTCATTACAATTAACTGAAAAAAATAGTGGTGCGAGCACAGGCGTGAATTGGTGGTCGCAGTCAAAAGAAGCGGAAATTATTTCTTATAATCCCAGTAATGGTGAACCCATTGCTTCTGTTTATTCCGCATCTTCTTCTGATTATGAACGAGTGATTAAAACAGCAGAAGAAAATTTTCTCACATGGCGGCAAGTGCCTGCGCCTAAACGTGGTGAAATGATCCGTGCAATCGGTGATGCATTACGTGAATATAAAGATTATTTAGGTAGTCTTGTCTCTTTGGAAATGGGGAAATCAAAACAAGAAGGTGATGGTGAAGTTCAGGAAATGATTGATATGGCGGACTTGGCCGTTGGTCAAGCGCGTATGTTGTATGGTTCTACCATGCATTCAGAACGTTTTGAACATCGCATGTATGAACAGTGGCATCCTCTAGGTGTGACTGCTGTGATTAGTGCTTTTAATTTTCCCGTTGCGGTTTGGTCTTGGAATGCCTTTATTGCTGCTGTGTGTGGGAATACGGTGGTGTGGAAGCCCTCACCTAAAACTTCCCTATGCGCGGTGGCAGTACAATATATTTGTAATCGTGTTTGCGAACGCTTTGGCTATCAAGGCATATTTTCCTTATTGATTTCTCATGATAATAATGTGGTGCAAAAGTTAGCGGCAGATAAGCGCATTGCTCTTGTATCCTTTACGGGTTCAACTGCAGTTGGGCGTGAAATCAATGCCATTGTTGCTCATCGTTTAGGAAGAACCTTATTAGAATTAAGCGGAAATAATGCGATTATTATCGATGAAAAAGTGAATTTGCAATTGGCAGTGCCAGCCATTGTCTTTGGTGCAATTGGTACGGCAGGACAGCGTTGCACAACGACAAGACGCTTGATTGTGCATGAAGCTGTTTATGAACCTTTAATGTCTGTGTTAGTTAATGCTTATAAAAAAATAACGATTGGTGATCCTCTGGATCAAAATAATTTGATGGGGCCTCTCATTGATCAGCAAGCCCTTGATCATTTCAAACAGGCTGTTTCTGAAGCTAAACGTGCAGGGGGAAAAATATTGGCCGGTGGTCAGGTGCTTGATCGCAGCGGATATTTTGTTGAGCCAACGATTATTGCCGCTGATAATGCTTGGGATATCGTGCAACAAGAAACTTTCGCACCCATTTTATATGTGATGAAATTCGCGCATTTAGAAGAAGCGATTGCTATGCAAAATGCTTCTGCCTTTGGTTTATCTTCTGCGATGTTTACAGAGCGCTTGTCTCATGCAGAACAATTTCTTTCTGTCCGTGGCAGTGATTGCGGGATTGCCAATATTAATATAGGTACATCGGGCGCTGAAATTGGCGGGGCCTTTGGTGGCGAAAAAGCAACGGGCGGTGGGCGAGAAGCGGGTTCTGATGCGTGGAAGGCTTATATGCGCAGACAGACGAATACGATCAATTGGGGAAGCCAGTTGCCGCTTGCGCAGGGGATTAAGTTTGAGGTGTGAAGAAAGCGTGAAGACGGCGAAGCTGTCATGCCAGCATGCTTTTAGCTGGCATCCACCAGGTTAAATAATTCTCTGGATGCCACCCCGCACAAAAAGCGTGTGGCTGGCATGACAGCTTCGCCGTCTCGAAGGGTCTACACAACAATGCCTCGACAGGTTTAACGAATACTCACACGTGAAAATCCTAACTATCTGATTATTTATATTTTAATCTATAAAAATATATTTTAATGATTTGCGAGTCTTTTGCAGATATAATTCAGAAAATTTTATAGCTAAATTACTTAACACAAAACCTTGAGGAAATAAAAATGCGTGCACATGAATTAACACCTGACGCAGTATTGCAGGGCGATCTTGCTTGGCTTACTCAGCAATTGATTGAACAACTAGGTGATCGTCTTGATCCGACTACCATTCAACTGTTGCGAGAACAAAGTCCCGAGCTTAGCAGCCTAGATCTCTCCAAAACTCCCCAGGGTAAAAGTTTAACTTCTCAACATATCAAGCTACTTGCTGATTTTCTTGAGCTCAATAAAACTGTGACAAGTTTGAATTTAAATTATAATCAGGAAATTGGTAGTGATGGTGTGGCTATTCTTGTCGATCTACTTGAAAGAAATACAACACTGAGAGAATTGTATTTAAGTGCCTGTTTGAAAGTGAAAGAGCAGTGGCTTTACAATTTTCACGCTCCTGCAGTACGGATTGTTGAAGCACTGGTGAAAAATACGACATTGAAGGTATTGGATTTAAGTCTAAACGATTTAGAATATCTTCCAACAGACATGGCGATTAGGTTTTATGGACGGCTTGCAAATGACAAAACCCTCATCGAATTGAACTTAGCCGGCAATAACATTGGCAAGTATCATAATAACTTGAATGTTGTTTTGAGAAATAATAAAACACTCAAAACGCTGAATTTGGAGGGAAATGCTCTCGGAAATGGCGTAGTGATCCTTGGCGGCGAATTAACGATCAATACCACGCTGACTACGTTAAACTTGGCTAATAATCAAATCTCTGATGCTCATGCAAAATATATTGCTGCGGCTGTTAAGGCTAATAGAGGGTTGACAGTGCTGGACTTAAGCGAAAATACTGAAGGTCTCACCAATACGGGTCTCCTAACTATTGCTGAGGCACTGAAAATTAATAGCACCTTGACCATCGTAAAATTATCCAATCCCTATCATCTCAAGGATCAGATCGCTGAAGGTGTTAACAAAATTAGGCAGCAGTTGGAAGAAAACATCTGGGTGAGAAACAAGAGAGATCGCATTTTAGCTTCTTATTGCAATGCTTATCTGTGTCTGCGCCTGGCTATTCATGATGAAACTTCTCATCTTACACAGTGTAGTATTCCTAGAGAGCTGGTCGATATCATTTGTTTCCAACTGGTTTTATTGCGGCAGCAAGCGCCGCTATCTGAAGAATTTACGAATCCTGGCGGCGCTCATCGTTGCAGAATGTTTGAATTTTCCTGGGAAGCGCAAATCAAAGATAAAATATATTTTCAATACGAAACTTGGGTTTCCGTTAGCTGTATTGAAGGTAAGGGTATTCAAATTTCTCTGAAAGACTCGGAAAACAATCAAGCTCTTTGTCATGTCCTGAAAGCATTAACTGCGGAAAGCACAGCTAGAGAAGGGAAGATGATTTTTTTGATCAAGGACGGTGGCTGTATTCAAAGCTTAATGGTAGATTTAAAATTTAGCGAGGAACAGTACGGTGATTTTTGTCAGCGTTACGATGTTAAAATACCTGCGGTTGTAAATAGAAAAGAAGATTATCAATGCGTGGTGATGTAATTCTTTATTAAGGGCACGGGTGTTGGTCGTTGTTGCGGCCTGTCATTCCTGCCTACGCGGGAATGACAGGCCGCAACAACGACCAATGCTTTTATCAACGATGAACATCTGGGCAGCAACGACTCTTCATCTCTTCATTACTTCTTTGCCAGCGCAGTTAGAATTTCAATTGGAATCGGAAAGACAATCGTCGTATTTTTTTCTTCGCCAATATTGGATAAAGTTTGTAAATAACGTAACTGCAATGCCTGCGGTTGCTGCGCTAACACATTAGCTGCTTCTAATAATTTGTGTGAAGCTTGTAATTCACCATCTGCATGTATGACTTTGGCGCGTCGTCCGCGCTCTGCTTCAGCTTGTTGAGCAATAGCTCGCACCATATTTTCGTTCAAGTCAATTTGTTTTATTTCTACCATGCTAATTTTAATGCCCCAGGCATCAGAATGTTCATCTAATATTTGTTGAATATCAGAATTGAGTTTGGTGCGTTCTGCGAGCATTTCATCTAATTCATGTTGACCTAAGACAGAACGTAAGGTGGTCTGTGCTAATTGATTAACAGCCATATAATAATCTTCTATTTGAATCACCGCTTTTTGCGGATCGATCACACGAAAATAAACAACGGCATTCACTCGTACGGAAACATTATCGCGAGAAATAACATCTTGCGGCGGAATATCCATCACAACAGTTCGTAATTCGACTTTTACATACTGTTGAATGATAGGCACGATAATAATGAGACCAGGGCCCTTTACTTTCCAAAATCGACCCAGCGTAAAAACAACAGCGCGTTCATATTCACGCATAATATGAAATACATTAAATATAAAAATAAGAACAATGACAGCAAAAACAGCAAATGGAATATACATCATTTATTCTCCTGATTTAGCAATGGAATGGACGGGCTCAATGATGAGCGTTAGTCCTTCTACAGCTGATACTTTAATTTGTTGATCCACTTGTAAGGGATGTATTGATTGTGCTGCCCATATTTCACCAGCCACTCTGACCGTAATTTGTTGATGCACAATGCTTAACACATATCCTCTTTGACCGATTAATCCTTCTCGTCCTGATAGCACAGATTTTCGATGTGCGGCAATCGCAAGATGAACGATCAAAGACATGAAGGCAAAAGTGAGGATTCCCATGGCTGAAATGAAGAGCCAACTCAGGTGATAAGCTTCTTCATGGGTGTCGAATAATAAAATTGAACCCAAGAGAAAAGAAATTAAGCCACCGACACCGATGATGCCAAAACTTGAGATAGTTAATTCAACAACCATAAAAAGCGTGCCGATAATAATGAGGGCAAGGCCGGCATAACTGATAGGGATAAGTTGCAAAGCATAGAGAGTTAGAAATAAAGCAATCACGCCGCATACACCGGGTAAAACGAGACCGGGATTAGATAATTCAAAAAAAATGCCGTAGATCGTGAGTAAAATTAAGAGATAAATAATCGTTGGGTTCGTAATCAAGCTAAGAAAATCATAACGCCAATCGGTAGGCATGGATTCAAATTGAATATGACTGAGTTGTATGGGCTGCAAGATGCCATTGATGAGGGTTTTGTCATTTTGAATTTTTTTAATTAAGTCGGGATAATTGTCAGCAATAACATCAATGACTTTTAATTGCTTTGCTTCTTGCGCAGATAAACTTGAGGCTTGGCGTACGGCAGATTCAGCCCAGTTGGCATTGCGATTACGTAGTTCTGCCAAGCTGCGAATATAGGCTGCTGCATCATTTGTTGCTTTCTTTTCTTCTATGCTAGATGAAGTTTGGGCACTGCCAGTTAAACTAATGGGCGAAGCAGCACCCGTATTTGTACCTGGCGCCATTGCGGCTAAATGACTTGCGTATAAAATGAAAACACCGGCACTCGCTGCGTGCGCGCCCGCGGGTGAGACATAGGCTACGACAGGAATGGGTGAGGCAATGATGGCCGTGTTGATGCCGCGCATGGAAGAATCTAAGCCGCCAGGCGTATTTAATTCGAGAATAATCAGGGCTGCATTTTCTTTTTTAGCATAAGCGATACCCCGTTCTACATAATCTTGTGCAGCAGGGCCAATAGGGCCCCTTAGATTTAAGATGATAACTTTCTCAGCAAAAACACTGAATGAGACAAAAAGAAGCAATAATAAGCAGGTTGATCTTATTATTAAGCGCATGATGAGTGTCCTTAAGGACATGATTAATTAATTGTAACAGAAAATAAGGGATGGCGGGTGAAGGCAGTTTTTACATTGATTTTGCATTGACCTCAGAATGAAGCCTGATATACTTGCTTCCACTGCCGGGGTGGCGGAACTGGTAGACGCGCCGGTCTCAAAAACCGGTGAGGGTAACCTCATGCCGGTTCGATTCCGGCCCTCGGCAATTGATAGTTTTCAATTAGTGTTATTAAAGTATCCTGCGCATCTTTATTTCGATTTCCTTTCGTTCATTATTTGTAGTTTATACCTAGTCCCGGTGGCACAGATGGATAGCGCAGCCCCCTCCTAAGGGGCAGGTCGGCGGTTCGAATCCGCCCCGGGACGGGTTGATTAATAAGGGGATTTTTAGGAAAGTTGGCGATGATTAGCTTGATTTATTCTGTCGGGTGCCTACGTGGGTGCCTAGAAATTATTTGCTAGGTGGGATATCTTAAGAAATTTTGCGATAATTATGAGGACACAATTTTTTGCTTGGATACAGCCAAATAGCGAGCGAGTGTTTCTTACGTTCTAGACTTTCACATAATTGAAATTGAATGTTATTATTTAAAATTTAAGAATTTGCTCTTGGTGTGCCTAGGAGGTTGTTATTAAAATCACATCTTACAAAATGTCTGTTCAAGATGGTCTGGACTTTAGCCTCATAGAGCTACAAGAGGTTAATTTATTTGTTGGTATTTCTGGTTCTGGAAAATCAAAGCTATTAAGTTCCTTATTTAAGATGGCCAAGTTTGCGCTTGGAAATGAAAAAGATACTTTACCTCTAATTGGTTCTTGGTCAATCGAAGCAGAGATAGGCAGTAAAAAGTATAAATGGAGTTGCGAGCGAAATAGCGATAGTGAAAATAAAAATATAGTTTTTAAAGAAAAAATCGATATTGTCGATTTAAAAACAAGCAAGATAGAGAATCTTGTCGAACGTACGAGAGATAATTTTAAATTTAATGGAGCAAATCTTCCAAAATTGGATGCTTCAAAATCTTGTATTGAGTTACTGAAAGACGAGGAAAAAATTAATCCCATCTATAATGGATTCACTAACGTAATTAGGCGAAATTTTTCTGGAGATTCTGGTGCGGCTACTGAGTATGCTGGTATAGACAAAAACTTGGAAAATATGTTTGCAAATCCTAAAACTATTAATAAAGGGTTATATGTTTTATTTAATTTACCACTTAATTTACGATTATATTTCATCAATAAATATTTTAAAAAAGAATACTGCTTAATTATTGAAACGTTGAAAACACTTTTTCCTAATGTGGAAGAATGTACTATAGTTGATGCGCATAAAGAAAAATTAGTTTTCTCTCCTAGTATGTTTACTCCTGTGTTCATAGTAACTGAAAAAGCTGTAAGTAAAAAAATTCCTCTTAAAGAATTATCTTCCGGAATGGTTAAAGTCTTGCTAATTTTAACTGACATTTTAACTATGCCGGATGGATTTATATATGAACTGGATGAGTATGAAAATTCTTTGGGAGTAAATGTTATAAATTTCTTGCCAACTTTATTGTTGGAACATCAAAACAGTAAACAGTTTCTGATTACAACACATCATCCATATTTAATTAATAATATGCCCATCAAAAATTGGTATGTTCTTAGTCGAAGTGGAGTAAAAGTGGATATAAAATATGGTGACGAATTAGTAAAACGCTATGGAAAATCTTCTCAAGAATCCTTTACTAAATTAATAAATGACCCATTTTATAGCCCTGAAAATAGTTAAATGAATATATACGTAATTGTTGAAGGTGAAGTCGGAGAAAAACAAGTTTACAAAGAATGGATTCCATGTGTAAATGGCAAACTTAGATTCTCACCAACTATAGACGAAGTAAAATCTAATAACTTCCTAATCTTTCATGGCGGAGGTTACCCACAGTATTTATCAAAAATTGAGAGTGCAATTGATGATGTTTTAACAATAAATGAAGGCGGTAAAAGGTTATTTGATCGGCTTGTTGTTAGCGCAGATTCAGAAGAGCATTCATATGACGAAAGAAAAATTGAACTGACCAAATTTATCGAGAGTAAATTGAAGGAGCGTAGAATAAAAACCCTGGATTATAAAATAATTGTTCAGAATTTTTGCTTGGAGGCATGGTGCTTAGGAAATAGAAAAATAATCTCAAAATCGAATAAAAATGCTGAATTAAAAAAGCATGCCAAGTATTATGATGTAAG
>Ga0207126_1051_pt1 | contig 26921 bp, 20 predicted proteins | sample Alteio_BWMinHeat_20_FD_153586 | JGI IMG/M metagenome (GOLD analysis project Ga0207126, IMG submission 153586) | Enriched cells from forest soil in Barre Woods Harvard Forest LTER site, Petersham, Massachusetts, United States -... | ecosystem: Environmental > Terrestrial > Soil > Temperate forest >...
TTGATCTCTTTGATGCCGCCTACTCCGGTTCACCTGCGCGGCCGTTCCACATTGCCAGCACCACACCAGTAGCCAGCAGCGCCGGCACCGCCCACCACATTACGAAGCCCACTTCCCAAATCAATTTCGGCGCGCCGGTCCGGTGTCCCACCCACTCAAAGGCGCGCCATACCCAGGGGGCACTCGCAATTCCGAGCGCCCATGAAACGGCGGCGATGGTCCACAAAAGTTTTCGTCCCAGGCCATGTTCGCGCAACTCTTCCGCGCGCAGGCGCACGCGAAACTGTGTGCGGCTGGCGAGTCCATCAGGAAGCGCGATGATGGCGGTGCGCAACAACCGCAAAGCGCGATCGGTCTGACGCGCATGCTCGCCGCAGAACTCGCATTCTTCGAGGTGCACAGCGAGCCAGACGCGATCGGTCTCGGGCACTCTTTCAACGCGTCCCTGTGCGATCAGTTGCAGCGCCCGGTCGTGAACGTTTTCGCTCATGACGCCGTGTTCCCTTGGAGCGCTCCGCGAAGCGCTTCGAGTCCGCGATACAATCTCGATTTCACGGTGGAGAGGGGAACGCTGAGCACGCCTGCCATTTCTTCAATTTGTAATTCTTCCTGGAAGCGCAGGACGAGCACTTCGCGATAAATGGCGGGGATTTTGTTAAGAGATGCCTGGACGTTTTCTTCCGTCTCGTGGCTGAGGACCTGATGCAGCGGCGAAGGGACATTTTCATTCGCGAGTTGCAGCGGATGTTCCTGTGAGGGATCCGTGAGCGTGTCCAGACTCTGTGCTTTCTTTGACCGCTGCCAGTCGATCACCAGGTGCCGCGCAATCGCGAAGAGCCAGGCTTCAAATTTCGATTTGCCATCGTACTGGTGGCCGCGCTCGAGGACGCGGATCCAGGTTTCCTGAAAAAAATCTTCGGCGCGTTCTCTGCTCCCGGTGACATAAACCAGATAGCGGAATAAGCGGTATTGATACTGCTCGATCAGGCGGTCGAGCAAATCCGGGTCGCGTTTCTGCAAGCCGCGCGCGATGGATTTTGCTTCATCGCTCATCAGCGCGGAGAAGAAAAGGGTCGGACCGGACATGGCCGAAGTCCCGAAGAAGCTGGACCGCTGTGGCGTCAAACATGAGATCGTGGCGCTCATTCTAACGGGTATACGAGGGAGAGAGTCGAAAAGACGCAGATGGGCGGAGTAACACTGAGGCGTTTGAGGAACGAGTCCGTATCCCCACCCCCCATGTTTTTGCCAAAGAGTGCGGAATCGTGTGAAAACAAAGGAGTTGAGTTTTGCCGAGGCGCAAAAAAGCGCAAAAGAGTGCGGAAGGGCTTGAAAGGAAAGGGGATAGCTCATCAAAGGGTGCAAACCTGAAAACCGGGGAAGGACAGCGCGGCAGGTAGGTACACCCTGGCATTTTTTGGAAAGAGTGCGCAATTGCTTGTGGGCAAGGGAGTTGTGAAACACTCTTTGAGCAAAGAGTTGAAAGAGAGCGGATGGGAAAGAGAAGGCGACGGAGGCCCTCGAGGGGTTGTGGCCGGTCACTCACAACTTATGCTACCACAAAATACAATATTTGTCAAGTAACAAATAAAGTACTCAGATTGAACAAGATGCGGCCGGTTTCGAATGATTTCGCAAACAATAGAAAACAAAAGGGTAGAGCGCACTGTGTAACTGGGCAATTTTGAGAGGCGCGTAGCTAGTTCGCGTAGTACACTCCCGTTTCGCCATGTTCTGCCCGCAATGCAAAGCCGAGTATCGGCCAGGGTTTACGCACTGCACGGACTGTGACGTGGACTTAGTCGGAGCGCTTCCGATCACAAGTGAAACCGATGAAGAGATGACGCGTTTGGGTATAGGTTTGTCCGGGACGCCCCTGAAAGGATGCGGAGTGTGAAGGAAGCGGCGGTGGGGTTTCGCGTGCATTCGGGGTGGGCGGCGGCTGTGGCGGTTTGCCTCGAAAAAGGCGCGCCCATTGTTCTGGCGCGGCAGCGCGTTCATCTCGTAGAAACCTTTACGTATGAGTTTCGGCAACCCTATCATACGGCAGAAAAGATGCTGCTCGGGCAGGCATGCGAGTTTGTCGCGCGAATGCAGGCCGAGGCGAGGCGGCTGGCTTACCGCGCGATCCGGGAGCTTGCATCCAGGACGCTTGAACAGGGAGTGAAACTCACGCGATGCGGACTGCTGCTTGCTTCCGGCAGGCCGCTTCCCTTGCTGGAGAAGATTCTTGCTTCGCATGCGCTAATTCATACCGCCGACGGAGAACTATTCCGCGATGCTATTCACCACGCGAGCGCTCGCTGTGGCCTGCGTGATTTCAGAATCAAAGAGAAGGAACTCCTTGACTGTGCTGGACAAGTGTTTTCCGCCAAGCCAAAGGAACTAATGCGCCGCATTACCGAGCTCGGACGTTTGCTGGGCTCTCCTTGGTCGCAAGATGAAAAGTTCGCAATGGTGACGGCGTGGATGAGTCTCAAGACGAAGAAAGCCGCCTCGTAGTAAACTTCGCGACGGCATGTATTGTCCGCAATGCAAAGCAGAATACCGGCAGGGATTCACGCGCTGCGCCGACTGCGATGTGCAATTGGTACAGGACTTGGCATCGAGTTCGGACGCGGCGGCGGAGATGGATCCATTCTGCCAATTTTGGAAGGGAGAGGACCCACGTGTTTTTGCCGAGCTTTGCGCCGTACTTGAGGAATCGGGAATTCCGTATCGAAAGGTGGAATGGCAGGATCATCTGTTCAACACTATGAGGTTTCCGGAGTTCCGGCTAGCTGTTCCATTTTCGAAGTTTGAAAAGGCAGAGCAGGCGGTCGTGGAGGCGTATGGCAGCACGGAGGAGGCGGACAACGCAATGTATCCGACGATTGAGAATCGTGAAGGATACCGGGAGTTGATTTCCTGCACCCATGAGGAAAAGTGGAAACAGAGAGGCCGAGGCGCTCCGGGGACGAAGGATGACGAGCCCGAGTCCGCCGAAGAAGATGAATCATAGGTTATTCACTCCAAGGTTGAGGTTCCAATGAGCGGCGTGGATTCCATCAAAACTGTGGCCGTGCTGGGTGCGGGGACGATGGGGAATGGGATCGCGCACGTGTTTGCGCGGTCGGGGTACAAAGTGATTTTGCGGGATGTGGAGCAGAGGTTTCTGGACCGCGGGATGGAGACCATTTGGAAAAATCTCGATCGGGAGATAAAGAAAGGGAAGATTGCGGAGGCGGAGAAGGGAAGTGTTCTTGGGCGGCTGAACCCGGTGACCGATATGGCGGCGACTGCGGCGGCGGATTTTGTGGTCGAGGCGGTGCCGGAAAAGATGGAGATTAAGCGGGCGGTGCTTGGGGAAGCAGACGGAATTTTGCGGCCCGAGGTCATCATTGCGAGCAATACGTCGTCGATTTCGATGACGACGCTGGCGGCGCTGACGAAGCGGCCGGACCGGTTTGTGGGGATGCACTTCATGAATCCGGTGCCGGTGATGGCGCTGGTGGAAGTGATTCGGGCGCTGCAGACGAGCGACGCGACGTTCGAGACGACGATGAAGCTCGCGGAGATGCTGGAGAAAAAACCGGTGGCGGTGAACGACGCGCCGGGGTTCGTTTCGAACCGCGTGCTGATGCCGCTGATCAACGAGGGCGCCTATTGCGTGATGGAAGGCGTTGCCACGGCGGAGGCTGTCGACGCGGTGATGAAGCTGGGAATGAATCATCCGATGGGGCCGCTGGAGTTGGCGGATTTTATCGGGCTGGATGTTTGCGTGGACATCATGCACGTGCTGCAGGAAGGGCTGGGCGATCCGAAATATCGCGCGTGCCCACTGCTGAAGAAATATGTGGCGGCGGGATGGCTGGGGCGGAAGTCGGGGCGGGGGTTTTACGAATACTCCTAAGAAAGAATACAAAGGAATCTACGATTGACATGAAACCTGTGATTAGGACACGCGAGGAAGTCGCAAGGATTCTAGACGACTTTGTGTCCTCTCGCGGTAACGAATGGGCCTGGGATGACTTCTTATCCTTTGCGATAGAAGACGAAGAATTGGAATTAATCAGAGCTCGATGTAATAAACTCGATTCAGAATTCCCGGCAACTGAAAAGGGCCACTTTTGTGGGCCTGATGGCTTCGAAATAATTAGAGGTTATGTGAGACAGCTTCGCATGCCCAGGCGCTAGGTTGGCCGGTGAGTCGTAGGCGAACATAAGGCGAAAAATAGTGTTTGCTTTTTGTTCGCCACAGTGGTAGTTTGGGCCTCGTCGTTTTCAACAGGTGCACCATGCGCGGTTTTTCGAGCAGTGTTCTAAGCTGTCTGGAACGTGAGAGACTCGAAGAGGAGCTCTCCGAGGCTCGCAGCCGGGGCCGGAACCTATCCCGGCTGCGGCGACTGACGCACCGGGAACGGATGGCGTTGGATGAACGCGAGCAGACGGCTCAGACGCGGCTTAGGGACCACGACGCGGAGCACGGTTGTCAGCGGTGATGTGGCTTTAGGCGGTACGGGGTCGGCAGCATTTTGGGTTGAGATCCTTCGGGTTAGTTTTGGTCGAACCCTCAGGATGACAGCGCTAAGTGCGAGCAGGATAGAAATAAGGATGGCACGAGGATGAATCGAGTGGTAAATTCCACACTTCGTTACGTCCCTGAACGCGGGCGAAGCGCTTTCCCGGCGCGGAACCCAAGTCATCGGCCCCGCAGGCCAAGTTTCCTACTTTCCTCCACCGAGGTGTGAAAATGACAGATGAAAAAGAAAAATTGCTGGCAGCGGCGATATCGCAGATTGAAAAGGAACACGGCAAGGGTGCGATCATGCGCCTGGGCAGCCGGGACGTTCTGGTGCCCGTCAGTGTGATTCCCAGCGGATGCCTCTCGATTGACGCGGCGCTGGGTGTCGGCGGCTTCCCGCGCGGGCGCGTGATTGAGATTTACGGCCCGGAATCCGGTGGCAAGACGACCATGACGCTGCACGTCATCGCCGAAGCGCAGAAGCTCGGAGGGCAGGCGGCGTTCATTGATGCGGAGCACGCGCTCGATCCAGTCTATGCGCGGAAGCTCGGCGTGGACGTGGACAACTTGCTGGTGTCCCAGCCGGATAACGGCGAGCAGGCGCTGGAAATCGCGGAAACGCTGATCCGTTCGGGCGGTGTGGACATCGTCGTGGTGGATTCGGTCGCGGCGCTGGTCCCCAAAGCCGAACTCGAAGGCGACATGGGCGACCCGCAGATGGGTTTGCAGGCGCGGTTGATGTCGCAAGCGCTGCGCAAGCTGACCGGCATCGTTTCGAAGTCGCGGACTTGCCTGATTTTCATCAACCAGATCCGCGAGAAAATCGGCGTGATGTTCGGCAATCCGGAAACGACTACGGGCGGGCGCGCGCTGAAGTTCTATGCGTCGATGCGCGTGGATATCCGGCGGATTCAGGCGATCAAGGAAGGCGACAAGGTGGTCGGCTCGCGCACGCGCGCGAAAGTGGTGAAGAACAAGGTGGCTGCGCCGTTCCGCGAAGCTGAATTCGACATCGTCTATGGCGAAGGGATTTCGCGCGAAGGCGACCTGATCGATCTGGGCGTGGATAAGGGCGTGCTGGAAAAGAGCGGCACGTGGATCAGCTTCGGCGGCGAGCGCATGGGCCAGGGCCGCGAAAACGCGCGCGTCTTCCTGAAGGAAAACAAGGACATCCGCGACAAACTGGAAAACGTTCTGCGGAAAAAGCTGGAAATCCCGGTGCCGGGCCATTCGAACGCGGCTGCGCCCGGGCCAAACGGACACGCCGCTCCCGCACAGGCGGAGAGGCCGCCGATGAAGGCCTCGGCAGCAACCGCAAGCGCGGACGCGTCCAAAGCGCGTCCCGCTCGTTAACCGCAGCGCTCCAATCACGAAAACGGCCCTTCTGCCAACACTTGCAGGAGGGCCGTCTCTTTTCTAGGCCACGTGTGGCGGCTGCTTTTAGGCCGCGGCCGACAACCCCGACTGGGAGGAGGTTCAGGTGCCTGCCCTGACGGTCAGCTATTCAAAACAAAGCACATAGCTTCGTACTGGGCCTAGACGGCTATTGCGTGGGAATGGTTTAGAGGCCAAAATACGTCTCAACCTGAGAGAAACAGTTTCTCTCGGGAACAGAGATTCTCATGCCCGGCAGCGCTAAGTCGCATCAAATCAGTGGCGACTTGAATTGGCTGGTGGGATGCAATAAGTCTCTCGAGCGCGTCCACCGGCGTTTGGCAACCGGTAACAGCAGCGAAGGGTTTTTGTGAATGTTTGTTGACCCAGTGGACAGTGTGAGGTAAAACTCTGACCCCAACGACTTTTTAGGGCGGGGCAGACTGGGGCGAGGTGACCGGTTCGCGGTCATCCGGAAGAGGCGGGAACGGTGAAGCAGTTCGCAAAAACAACTCTTGCTGTGTTCATGGCGGCGATCTGTGCCATGCCTCTGCCGGCGGCGCCGGGTGCGGGGTCGTCGGTAAGACGCACTCATAAGTACGTCGCGCGCTATCGCGGAGTCCCCACGTTTGCGGATTCCACCAGCGCGGACGACGGCGCATACGATGATCCGATTGTTCGCGCAGCCGCGGTTTCGGCGCTTGGGCGTTACAATGGCGCGGTCGTCGCAGTTGATCCGAACACCGGTCGCATCCTCACGGTCGTGAATCAAAAACTCGCGTTTGGCGATGGCTACATTCCTTGCTCCACGATCAAGCCGACCATCGCGCTTGCTGCCCTGGAAGAAAACGTCATCACCCGCGACACCATGCTCAAAGTGGGCCGCCGCAAGTACATGAACTTGACGGAAGCGATGGCGCACTCGAACAACGTGTTTTTCGAGCAGCTCGGATCGCGCATGGGATTTGAGACGGTTTCCAAGTACGGGCGCCTTCTCGGCTTGGGAGAACTCGCCGGATACAATCTGCCTGACGAACATCCGGGCTCGTTTCCGACCGCGCCGCCGGCTCATGGCGGAGTCGCGCGAATGTCCAGCTTTGGCGAAGGGATTCAGGCAACTCCCTTGCAACTCGCTGCGCTTTCCGCGGCGTTCGCGAATGGCGGGACTCTTTATTACTTGCAGTACCCTCATACCCAGGAAGAAGTTGAGAATTTCACGCCGCGCGTGAAGCGCGAATTGAACATCGGCCCGATCCTCCCGGAGATCCGCGAGGGCATGCTCGCCGCGGTGCTGTATGGCACCGGCAAATCGAGTTTCGACCGGGGCGGTGACGAGATGCCGATGGGCAAGACGGGGACTTGCGACGACCACACGACACCCTCGAAAATCGGCTGGTTCATCACCTACTCTGACGACGCGCACCCGAAGATCGCGTTTGCGGTTCTTCTGCGTGGGAACACGCGCAGCGTGAAAGGTCCCACGGCCGCGGTTGTGGCGGGCCGGATCTACCGCAGGCTCCGCGAACAGAATTATTTTGCGGACTCCGGTCACCCCGTGGCGGTCAACGCCGGCAACTAATTCAGCCTTGGTCTTGGAATGCAGTTTTTCGCGCTGCGGAGAGTGTCCGCAGCGTTTCTTTTTGAAACGAACACAGGCCGCTCTGACCTGTGAAGGCATCGCGCAAAGAGCACAGGCTAAAGCCTGTGCCACTGGTTTCAGCATGGCAACCAGTTGAACGAATCAGCGCGCACGAGCGAAACGAAACATGCGTCAGTAGATGATGGGGAGCTTCGAAAAATCAGCGGACGAATCGTCGGTCACGCGAAGCACGACCAACGTGCGATCGTCGTGCGGTGCCGTGCCTGCTCCGCTGTGGCCGTCGGTTGCGGCCAGGATTTGTTCCGCGATTTCCTGAGCCGAATCTCCCTGAGAAAGTCCAGAAAGAAGCGCGAACAAGCGTTTGGGACCAAACTCTTCCTGAACGGAATTCTCGGATTCCAGGATGCCGTCGGAGGCGAAAAGGACGACGTCGCCGGGCGTCAATTCGACGGTTGTTTCATCGTACTCGCTATTGGGAATGAGGCCGAGAGGGACGCCCTCAAGACGGATAGTCTGCACACATCCGCCGCGAACGAGTAGCGGATAAGGGCCGCCGGCATTGGCGAGGGTGAGGCTGCGCGAGGGAGCATCGAAGGTGGCAAAGAGCATGGCGATGAAGCGTGAGTCGAACCTGTCGTTGTACAAACGGCGATTGAGAGTCGCGAGCATTTCCGCGGGCGGGCACAGATGCGTGACCACATGCTCGCGGAGCATGCCGATGGCGAGCGAGCCGTAGAGCGCGGCGGCAGTGCCCTTGCCGGAAACGTCCCCGAGCGCGAAGCCGAGACGGCCCTTGCCGTAGGGAAGGAAATCGTAAAAATCGCCCCCCAATTCGCGCGCGGGAACATAAGCGGCCGCGAGATCGAGACCCGGCACTTCCCGTGCACCGGTCGGCAACAGTTGGAGCTGGATTTCCCGCGCCGTATCGAGATCGTCCCGAAGCCGCCGTTCACTCTCGCGGGCTTCTTCATATAGCCGTGCATTCTCGAGCGCAATGGCCACATACGAACTGAGAGTGGATAGCATGCGCTCGTGTTCCAGAGTGAACGCATGCGGCTCCGCGCTCTCCAGATCGAGAACGCCGATGAGGCGGTCCTGCATAAGAAGCGGCACGACGAGTTCGGAACGCGCTTCCACGCCAGTCTCACAGCGGATGTAACGCGGATCTTCGGTGACGTCATTAATCCGCAGGATGCGGCGTTCTCCGGCGGCCGTGCCTGTGAGGCCATGATGAAGAGGGAGGCAAAGGCGCGCCGCAATCGAATCATTACAGCGCATGGCGAAAACGCTCTCCAGCAGTTGTGCCTGTTCATTCCAGAGCATGACGCTGAAGACGTCATAATCCACAATTTTCTTGACGCTTTCGGCGACGCGGCGGAGAAGCTCTTCGCGATCAAGAATCGAGGTCAGCTCGCGGCTCACCTCATACAGAAGCTTTAATGTCTTAGCCTGCTCCGGATAGCTGACCAACAGACTCTGTGGCACGGGGTCCGCGTCACCCAGCAGGGCGAAACCCCCGAGTTTTGAAAGGTCTTCCATGGCGGTGCGCTTGGCGCCCAGTCCTTATTGGATGTAGCAAATCTTCCCAGGTTGCACAATTCAAATCTCAAAGAAGGGACAAGAATCGCAGGAAGGGCGTAGACCGGGAGAGAAGTTCCTGTGTAGGCGCACCTTTGCGGAGAGTGCTCATCTAGCAGATGAATCAGTGCTTCGCGAATCGCGGCAATTCAAGTCTTGCGCGAGGCCGTTTTGCTTCCTGCTTCCTTATGAAATAGCGCTTTGCTGCAGCTACGCAGTGACGACAGCTCTGTTTCGTCCAATCCATACCGCCAAATGGCCGCCTGATAACCCTGCCAATTGAACGGGCGATGCCGCTTCGCCATAGTCCGGAAGAATCGGTCAAAAAAGTAGAAGCCGATGCCGAAGTTGGTGTCCATGAAGCCCTTGCCGTTCACGCTTCGGTGATGAATGTCGTGCAGCCTTCTGGCTTTGAGAAACCATGATTTCAGGACCGGAACGCGCGTCATCCAGAAGTTCTCGATGTGCATCCGGTCGTGCAAATAATTAAACATCAGCATGGGCCAGCCGAGCAACGTGCATAACACCAGCGCCTGGTACACTTGCGGCACGCCGAACAGCGCCATCACTCCCCAGCAGAACAACAGAATAATCGCGGAAGGCGCCAGCCATTCGATCCCCACATTGCCGACGGAGAAGCGGTCGTCCGTGGCGTCGAGGTAGCCTCCGGCACGCATGGGCTTCCGGGGCCCATAGACCAAGAAATGATGGACCAGATGGCCCCGGCTGAGGGCTGGGAACTTGTCGCTGTGAAGAAGCCGATGCAGCCAGTAGCCGGCAAATTCCGCCACGATGACGGAATCCAACAGTGTTGCAACGACTCCAACGAAGGTGACGTGCAGGCGTTCGTAAAACATGGGTGCTTCTCCTTGTTTCTTCCTGCGGCTCCCGAACCGAAGCAGGATTCCGTTGCTGAGTTGACCCTACGAATTGTTGAAGCAGTGTTCAAGCGACAAGGAACGCCAAGCAGTTCCAGGGGAGAGATGTCGCACCATGTCGCGGGAGGTTGTTGCTGGCGTGTTGAAAGGAAAGGACTTGCAGGAGGAGGTGGGAGGCTCAACGCATCCACGGAAGAGGAATCTGCAACTCAAGCGCAGGGCTGTCTACACAAATAATGGAACGCCGCGACCAGTACGGCGCAGTGCTGGTAGTTATTTCCCCGGAAAGTTCGATTGGCGAGGGAGCGAAGATTACTTTACTTCCCACGTGTCGCCCGCGCGAAGAAGCTTGTTCAGGTCGCCACGCCCGCGCTTTGCGATAACGTCCTTGATCTGCTGGTTCATTACGTCTTCGTAGCGCGGCACGTCGCCCCACGCGCGGAAGACACCGATGGGTGTCGGGAAGTCCGGGCGGTGCTCCATGTGCGAGAGCTGGAAAGCGTACGAGGGACTCGGATGGTGCGCATCATGAACGAGCAAATCAGACTCGGTGGCGCCGTTACCGAGCTGCACCACTTCGAGTTCCCCGTCGGGCTTGCGCCGGATACCCTTATCGCGGTTTTTGCCGAAAATCATCGGCCTGCCATCTTCGAGCTGTAGGACGTGCTCGCTACGGGCGTCGCGGTCCGTCAGCGAGAACCACGCGCCGTCGTTGAAGATGTTGCAGTTCTGCAATATTTCCACGTAGGCCGAACCCTTGTGTGCGGCTGCGTGCTTCAGCGTCTCTTTCAGATGCCCCTGGAAAACGTCAACCGACCGGGCCACAAATGTGGCTTCGGACCCGATGGCCAGCGAAACGGGATTAAACGGCCGGTCCAGCGACCCAAACGGTGTCGATTTCGCTTTCTTGTTCAGTTCTGAAGTTGGCGAGTATTGCCCCTTCGTCAGTCCATAGATTTTGTTGTTGAACAATAACACCTTGATGCCAACGTTTCGCCGCAGCATGTGGATGGTGTGATTGCCGCCGATTGAGAGGGCATCTCCATCGCCAGTTGCCACCCAAACTTCCAGGTCGGGACGAATGGCCTTAAGCCCCGTCGCCACTGCCGGTGCGCGGCCGTGAATCGTGTGGAAGCCATACGTGTTCATGTAATACGGGAAGCGGCTGGAGCAGCCGATGCCGGAAACAATGACAAAATTTTCCTTTTTGATTCCGAGTTCCGGGAAAACGGCTTGCACCGCAGAGAGAATTGCGTAGTCGCCGCAACCGGGGCACCAGCGCACTTCCTGGTCGGTTTGGAAATCCTTTTTCGTCAGAGGCGGCGGAAGCGTCGCTGTGCTCATCGTCGATTCTCCTAGAGTCCCAACATCTCTTCGATCTTTTGTTCCAGCTCAGCTTGCTTGAACGGACGCCCCTGAATTTTGTTGAGACCAACCGCATCCACAAGATATTTCGCGCGCAGAACCCACAAAAGCTGACCCATGTTCAGTTCCGGCACCAGAATCCTCTTGTAGCGTTTGAAAATGTCAGCCAGATTCGACGGAAGCGGATTGAGGTACCGCAAATGCAGGTGGCCGATCTTGCGGCCCTTGGCACGCTGCGCCTTCAGTGCCGCGGTAATCGATCCAGAGGTCGAGCCCCAGGCGACGATCAGCAAATCACCTTCCAGATCGCCAGCGGGAAGCACATTGGGAATCTCCTGCGCGACCGCCGCGACCTTCGCTGCCCGGACGCGCACCATATTTTCGTGGTTCAGTGGCTCATAGTTGATGTTGCCGGTGGGGTCTTGCTTCTCGAGGCCGCCGATGCGATGTTCGAGCCCGGGAGTTCCTGGAACCGCCCACGGCCGTGCCAGTGTTTGAGGGTTGCGCTTGTACGGGAGGAAGCCATTGGGGTCGCTCGCAAATTTCACCGGGAAATCCGGAATCTCGCTCAACTCCGGTATTCGCCAGGGCTCTGCGCCATTTGCCAGGTAGCCGTCCGAAAGAATGATGACGGGCACCATATACTTGACCGCGATCCGGCTGGCTTCGATCGCCACCCAGAAACAATCTGCCGGAGTCGACGCCGCGAGTACGGGAATCGGCGCTTCGGAGTTGCGGCCGAAAAGCGCCTGCAACAGGTCGGCTTGCTCCGTCTTGGTCGGCAGGCCGGTTGACGGACCGCCGCGCTGAATGTCGCAAATCACCAACGGGATTTCGACGGCCACTGCAAGGCCTATCGCTTCCGTCTTCAGCGCCATGCCCGGCCCCGAAGTCGTGGTAATCGCCAGCGCGCCGGCGTACGCCGCGCCGATTGCGGACGTGACGGCGGCGATCTCATCTTCCGCCTGAAATGTCATCACTCCAAAATCTTTGTACTGGGAGAGTTCGTGAAGAATGTCCGAAGCCGGGGTGATCGGGTAGCTGCCTTGAAAAAGCGTTAGCCCGGATTTCTGCGCCGCAGCGACAAATCCCAGCGCCAGCGCCTGGTTGCCGCTCATGCTTCGGTAGAGCCCAGGAGTGAGCTGCGCCGGTGGAATTTCATAACTGATCTGAAACGCCTCGGTAGCCTCGCAGTACGAGTAACCGCCCTTGAGCGCGAGCTTGTTCGCTTCCACGAGCAGCGGTTTGTTCTTGAACTTGTCTTCAATCCACCGGACGGTCGGGTCCATCGAACGGTTGTAAAGCCAGTAGCACATGCCCAGCGCGAAGAAGTTCTTGCAGCGGTCCATGGACTTGGCGTCCAGGCCGAGATGCTCCAGCGAACGGCGCGTCAAGCGCTCGAGTTCGACGGAAAACAGCCGGAATTTGTCGAGAGAATGATCTTCCAGCGGATTCGAGGTCATCTGCGCTTTGCGCAGGTCACCCTCTTTGAAGCTATCGCTGTTGACGATCAGGATCCCGTTGGCTTTCAGGTCCGCAATATTCACTTTAAGCGCCGCCGGGTTCATGGCGATTAAAACGTCGATCGCGTCGCCGGGTGTGTACACCTCATTCGAGGAAAAATGGAGCTGAAATCCGCTGACACCGGGAATCGTTCCTGCAGGAGCGCGAATTTCCGCCGGATAATCCGGGAAAGTCGCAATATCATTGCCGTAAAGCGCGGCGGTATTCGTAAACTGGTTGCCGGTAATCTGCATGCCGTCGCCGGAGTCGCCCGCGAACCGGATGACCGCCTGATCCAGCACTTCGCGCTTATTTTTTACCGGTGGAACTTCTGCGAGCGTAGACATTCTTGTCCCAAGCCTCCGCTGACCGATGAACTTCCCCTACCCCAGGGGTGTGTGGCTCAACCGTAAGGATGAGGCGGTGCGGTGAAAGGATGGCTTCTGAGGCAGCCCGCCAAGAGCCGACTCTCAGAGGATATCACATCGGCAAGTACGTGGCGGCTAGAGGCCGCCTGGCAATGCGATGTGTCTTATCGAGAAAGACTTATGGGAATCGAATCAATGGCAGTTATGGGTGGGCCCTAAGTTTGCAGTGGGGGAATCGGATTCGAGCGGCGACGACGAGTTTCCGTGAGCGGTTACCTGAGATAGGCGACTCCATACTCTATTAAACCCTTCTCCGCTCCCTTGCGAGAACTTACGATCCGGGCTGGTGAATAGATATTCGGAGCCCTCGAAGCGTAGGGAACTGCCATTTCCATGCGTGTCCCTTCGGGGTAATGGTTGGCGCTGTAGAAGCTCAGGCCGCCACGCGCCAAATCCCTGACCAGCACGACTTCGTTTCCCAGCATAGAATGCCGGACGCATCCAACCGCTTCTACTTGAATGCGATCGTGGGACCGCTGGTTTCGTTTCCCACTGGCTAGAAACTTCTGTGACCCTTGAATCTCACTATCCAGTTCAATCGGGATATGAGGATCCGTGGAAGTATGGCCGAACGGCCGCGTCCACGTGGTCCAGCCTCCGCAACTCGCGCAGGTCCGGGAGATGCAATGGTGGCGAAGGAAAAGACCCGCCTCAAACTCGTTGAGGTATGTTACCTCCAATCGGCAACAGGCAATACACCGGAGCAAGGCTCGTAGAACCACATTCTCTGCATCGGAGGCGGCAGGAAAAGCAATGTCCCACAGATTGGCTGCCGGGTCGAGTAGGGCAACCCCAAACACACGGGCCTCGGACCATCCTGCTAAGCGGCCCACTACTCTAGCCATGGCCTCTTTGCCAGATCCGACTCGCTGAATCTTGATGTTCTGGCCAGCGTGCAGCTCCAGGTCCACCATAATGGCAGCGCCTCGGCGGTTGACGTATACTGTTCGTCCTTCCTCCCATAAATCTTTAGCGTTTTCTGCAATTGCGGCGACACGAATGTGCAGACACAAAAAGACACGATCACTTTCACGCTGATTCTTGTCTTCGGCAGGAAAAGGGGCATGCCCTGAGCGGAAAGCATCCCTGGTGGACTCGCTGCTTGGTTCGTTCGACATACGCCATCACCGCGACTGGCAGAACTCAAGAGACTTCCAGTTCGTCATGCTGCCAAAAGAGAGTCCTTTTCCCCGAGCCACGCAATGGATCAAACATGGGCTGGACTCCCACACTAATCTTGACGGCCTACATGGCTACGACAATCAGGTAAACAACGGAGTTTAGAGAGAGCGATTCACCTTACCAAACAAAAAGGAGTGGATGCCTGGCAGCAAGCAAATTTAGACTTGACGTTCGCTTTCTTTTCGCCTAAAGTGCCTGTGGAAAAGGTTTGCAAAGGGAGGCGCGCCCATGGCTCTGACCAAACGGCAAAAAGAAGTTCTCGATTACCTGGTGGCGTTTGAGACCAAGCATGGCTACGCGCCGAGCTTTGAAGAAATCGGCAAGGGCCTCAAGCTCACTTCGTTGGCCACCGTGCACAAGCACATCACCACACTTGAGAAAAAAGGCTTCATTCGCCGCGGTTACAATCAGAGCCGTTCCATCGAGATTATTCAATTGCCGAAGTCCGTCAAGGAACAAGTCAGCGACCGCAAATTGCAGGAACTTCCCCTGGTCGGAAGAATCGCGGCAGGGCGTCCGCTGGAAGCCGTGGAAGAGCGCGAGACGATTTCGCTGGGCGACTTCGCGCGTGGCGGCAATTCCTTTGTCCTGCAGGTCAAAGGCACATCCATGATTGAAGACCACATTATGGACGGGGATTTTGTTGTTTGCGAGCAAACCCAGGTCGCCAATGCCGGGGACATCGTTGTGGCATTGATCGGAGGCGAGGAAGCAACGCTCAAGCGCTTCTATCGCGAAGGTCCCGGCAAGATACGCTTGCAGCCGGCAAATTCCGAACTGACTCCTATTATGGTGGCCGCGAACGACGTGAAGATTCAGGGCCGCGTCATCGGGGTCCTTCGTAAGTATTAGTTCCGGCGTCTCTGACTGTTCTTTCCCGCAAACGCTGAGGGGCGTGCCCATCAACGATCTTGGTGCTTAGTACGAAGTCTGGTCCGTTCCCCGTCACATTTCCGCCTGTTAATTGTTTGTGTCAGAATTCAATGGCGTGCATCAGAAGAGTGTCAAGGCTATTCTTGTGAATCCTGCTGACCGCATGGGAGCGACGGCAAGGAACTGGAAGCCGAAGCCGAACGAAGACTTGATGGGTTATCCCAACTCTGAGGTTGAAACTTGCCCCCGAAACGCCAAAGCATACTGATTGTCGATCCTGACTCCGCTTCACGCCGCGCCCTTGAGGAATTGGTGCATTCCGCCGGGTACGAAGCGGCCGTGTCATCTTCGCAGGCTGAAGGATTCAAGTTTGTGCAAGATGTAGGCATCGACCTGCTGCTTCTCTCCGCCGACCTTGCTGACATTCAATGCTGTGATGCGCTCGCCGAGATCAAAGGCAACGCAGCTACCGCGGGGACACGCGTGATTCTCCTTATTCAAGGCGGCGGAGGCGAGCGAGCGCGGGGCCTCGATCTTGGCGCGAACGAAGTGCTTACTTCACCGTGGGAACCGGCGGAACTGCTCGCGCGCATTCGCGTTCAATTGCGAGAAAAACATTCCTTTGACGAACTCCGAGAGAAAACTCGTATCGCCGATGAAGGCCGCGAAGTGGCGCAGACCGCTTTCCAGGCCCTGGCCGTCACAGAAAAGATGACTCGCGACGCCTTTTCCCTTGGGCGGGCCTTGAAAATTGGCGTCTCTGCCCTGTTTGCTGTCGCCCTCCTGATAGCCGGAATCTTTATTCTTTTCTCCAGGCGAGCTAATAAGGAAGCCAACCGCGCTTATTCCGTGATTGCCCAACTCGAGCGTGGCGCTCACCGCCAGGAGCAATTGATGGCGGACGCCCGCAACGCGCGCGCCAATCTTCAGAAATCCGATGTGCTTGACCAAAAGCAGCAGCTTAAGCAACAGTCGGAAGAGTTGCGCCAAAAAATTTCAGGCGCCGAACCCGGCGACGTAGCCTCGCTTCGCAAGGAACTTGAAGAAACCACTGCCCGGCTTAAACGCGTCGAGAGCGAATCGCAATCCGCCGAAGACGTGATTCGCTCGTATGCCCCAAGCGTGTGCCTCCTCCATGTTTCCGTCTCCTTTGTTGACCGCGCTTCTGGCCGCCCATTGCGCTATGGCGGGATCAATCCGGATGGCGAGCCGCTCCACGACAGCGACGGCAACCCGGTGTATACCCTCGAAGGCCGCGCCCCGGAAGTTCGCGCGGATTTCTTCGGCACCGGCTTCATCGCCGGAGAAGGCCGCATCCTCACCAATCACCACGTGGCGCAGCCTTGGTGGAAAAATGACGAGCTGGCCTCCGTTGCAACTCAGGGGCTAAGTCCTTCTATCGCCGAACTGACGGCTTATTTCCCTGAAGCGAAGGCCGGCATTCCCCTCAGCGTTTCCGAAATTTCCGATCAGGCGGACCTCGCCGTGCTGAAAGGTGATTTGTCCGGCTTGAAGAAACCCATTCTGAAATTAGACGCCCGCAAGGAGGCGGCCGTCAGTGGCCAGCCGCTGCTCTCCCTTGGCTATGCCACCGGCATTAGCGCTATTCTCGCGCGCGCCGGGGAAGATGCGGTGAACGACATCGCCAAGACCACCGGCGGAAAACCGGACGAGGTTTTGAACGAACTCGTTCGCCGTAAACTCATCCGCCCCCTGGTTACCCAGGGCCATATCGGCGATGTTCTTCCCGACAAAATTGTCTACGATGCGCAGACTACTTCCGGCGGGTCGGGCGGACCGCTCATCAATCGCGATGGCGAAGTGATTGGCGTGACATTCGCCGTTGTCAAAGGTTTTGGTGGTTCCAATTTTGGCGTGCCCATTCGCTTCGCGCAGCCGCTCCTCAAGCCATGAAGGCTCGTTTTGTTTTATTCTAAGACGTGGAGCCGAAACGGCGTCTTCCGTCGTCAACTGGAATCGTGGATCATCTTCTTGCTCGCGCTCGTGTGGCCGGGGTTTGCCTGATCACCGTTCTGATGGTGTTGCCGGCTCCCGCTCACTCCTACGCTGTTCTCTCTCACGAAGCTATCATCGATGCGGCTTGGGAGACGCACATTAAGCCGCTCCTCCAGAATAAATTCCCGCAGGCAACCGAGGAGGATCTCAGCAGGGCGCAAGCCTATGCTTACGGCGGCGCGATCATTCAAGATATGGGCTACTACCCGTATGGCAGCCCTTTTTTCAGCGACCTCACCCATTACATCCGCAGCGGCGATTTCATCCAGGCGTTGCTGCGAGAGGCCAAAGACCTGAATGAGTACGCGTTCGCCGTCGGTGCGCTTTCGCACTACGCCGCGGACAACGATGGTCACCGCCTCGGCATCAACCGGGCTGTCCCAGTTCTGTATCCGGGCCTCCGGAAGAAATACGGCGACAGCGTTTCGTTTGAGGACAACCGGCTGGCGCATGTGAAGACCGAATTCGGTTTCGAGGTCCTCGAAATTGCTCGGGAACGCTACGCTCCGGAGAGCTATCACGACTTCATCGGTTTCGAAGTTTCCCGCCCGGTTCTCGAGCAAGCCTTTCGGGAAACCTACGGTCTCGAGTTGAAAGACGTCCTCGTGAGCGAAGACAAAGTTCTCAATTCTTATCGCCGCGACGTCAGTAAGCTCATTCCTAAAGCCACTCGAATCGCCTGGCACCTCAAAAAGGACGAGATCAAGGACGACATTCCAGACGCGACGAAGAAAAAGTTTCTGTTCAACCTGTCTCGAGCGAATTATGAACGCGAATGGGGCAAGGACTATCGCAAGCCCAGTCCGGGCGAGCGTTTTTTCGCTTTCCTCTTCAGGCTGATCCCCAAGTTTGGCCCCCTTAAGATCCTGCAATTCAGAACACCTACGCCTCAGACCGAGCAGATGTTTGAAGCCAGTTTCAATGCCACGCTCGACCGCTATCGTGAACTCTTGACGGACGTCCGCGAAGGCCAGCTCAACTTGCCCAACAATAACTTCGACGTGGGCCAGAACACCGGTCCCGGAAAGTACCGTTTGAACGATGAAGCCCATGCGGAATTACTGGATAGGCTGGCGGAAAACAAATTTGCGGGCGCCGCATCGGAAGTCAAGGCGGAGCTTCTGCATTTTTTTGCCGAACCGGACGCGCCGTACGCGACGAAGCGCAACGCCAAAGCGTGGACAAAGGTCCAAGCCCAGCTGCAACAGTTGAAATCAGCCTCGTCTACGCTCGGTTCCGCCAATTCGGATGGACCGGTCATGCCTGGGGCGCCAACGACTCCGTAGGTCAGGCTAGCGCTCTCGGGGACCTCCTCTTTCGGCGCAGAAAAGGAATTGCTTCCCTAAATCGAAAAAACTGCGCCCGAGTCGCGTTCTCTGCATGAAACAATGTAGAATTTCGCGCGACGCTTTGATCGCCTCTGAGATGAAGAAAACCAATCCGATCCGCAAATTGCTCGCCGCCAATCGCAGCGAAATCGCCATTCGCATCTTTCGCGCCGCCAACGAGCTCGGCTTGCGCACGGTGGCTATCTATTCGCAGGAAGACCGGCTGTCACTGCATCGCTTTAAAGCTGACGAAGCCTATCAAGTCGGCGCCGGCAAGGGCCCGGTGGAAGCCTATTTGGACATTGCGGGAATCGTCGCCCTGGCCAAAGAGAAGAGTGTCGACGCTATCCACCCGGGTTACGGTTTTCTTTCGGAGAATCCTGCGTTTGCCCGCGCGTGCGAAAAAGCCAGCATACTGTTTGTTGGCCCGCCTCCGAAACTTCTCGAATTGCTGGGAGACAAGACTGCCGCTCGAAGGTTGGCCGCATCGGCGGGCGTGCCGATTCTCCCCGGAACCGAGGACCCTGTTAAGTCCGTAGCAGAGGCGCAGAAAATCGCGCGAGAGATTGGTTATCCCATCATCGTGAAAGCAGCAATGGGGGGCGGCGGCCGCGGCATGCGTGTTGTTCATGACGCCGCGCAGTTAGACGCCCTCTTGGAGGAAGCACAGGGTGAAGCGCGCTCCGCCTTCGGCGACGCCTCCGTCTTCCTGGAAAAATATTTGCCTCGTGCGCGGCATCTGGAAGTTCAGATTCTCGCCGATCATTACGGCAATTTAATTCATCTTTACGAGCGCGACTGTTCGGTCCAACGCCGCCACCAAAAAGTTGTTGAAGTGGCCCCGGCCGCGAATCTCCCCGCGAGTATTCGCAGTGAACTCTGCGATGCGGCCGTGCAGCTTGCGCGCAAGGCCGCCTATCGCAACGCGGGAACCGTCGAGTTTCTTTACGACGTAGATTCGCGGAAGTGGTACTTCATCGAGGTCAATCCCCGCATTCAAGTCGAACACACCGTCACGGAAATGATCACGGGAATTGACCTGGTGCGCTCGCAGATTCTTGTCGCGCAAGGCTACCAACTGCATGAGCCACCGATGTCCCTGCCGAAACAGGAGAATATCCCGCTCAACGGCGCAGCTCTCCAGTGTCGCGTGACTACCGAGGACCCGGAGAAAAATTTCGCCCCCGACTACGGGAAGCTTTCCACCTACCGTTCTCCCGCGGGGTTCGGCATTCGCCTCGACGGCGGCACTGCCTATGCTGGCGCGACGCTCGCCGCGTATTACGATTCGCTCCTCGTCAAAGTGACGGCCTGGGGCGCCAATCTTCCTGAAGCTTGCCAGCGAATGGACCGCGCCCTTCGCGAATTCCGGATTCGCGGCGTGAAGACAAATATTCCCTTCGTCGAAAACGTTGTCAATCACCCGAAGTTTCGCTCCGGTGAAGTCACCACCTCCTTCCTCGACGAGTCCCCCGAACTCTTCCGTTTTCCCAGCCGCGGCGACCGCGCCACCAAACTCCTTTCCTATCTCGGCGACGTCATTCTCAACGGCAATCCCGAAGTAAAAGGGAAGCAGATTCCCAAAGAATTCGAGGCGCCTGTCGTCCCGGCGATGCCCCCGGGCAAAGTGCCGCCGGGTACCCGCCAGCTTCTGCAAAAGCTGGGCCCGGCAAAATTCGCTGCCTGGGCGCGAAAAGAAAAGCGCCTGCTCATTACCGATACGACTTTCCGCGACGCTCAGCAGTCGCTCATGGCTACTCGTGTCCGCACCTTCGACCTGCTTGCCACTGCCGGCGCCGTCGCTCATCGCCTGCCGAATCTTTTCAGCCTCGAGATGTGGGGTGGCGCGACTTTTGACACGGCGATGCGCTTCCTGCATGAAAATCCTTGGCAACGATTGCGTGAGCTGCGCGAACGCGTCCCCAATATCTGTTTTCAGATGCTTCTTCGCGGCGCCAATGCCGTCGGCTACGCCTCCTATCCCGACAACCTCGTCATTGAATTTGTTCGCGAGGCGCATGCTCAGGGCATCGACATTTTCCGCATCTTCGACTCGCTCAATTCCATTGAGAACATGCGCGTTTCGATCGACGCCGCGCTGGAAACCGGCGCGGTCTGCGAAGCTGCCATTTGCTATACCGGCGACATTCTCGACAAAAGCCGCCCGAAATATTCGCTCAAGTACTACGTCACGATGGCCAAGCAACTGGAAAAACTGGGCACGCACTTCCTGGCCATAAAAGACATGGCCGGACTTTGCAAACCTTACGCAGCATTCGAATTGGTAAGAACCCTGCGCGAGGAAGTTGGCGTTCCCATTCACTTTCACACCCACGACACCAGCGGCATCAACTCGGCCTCTGTGATGAAGGCCTCCGAAGCCGGGGTCGACGTCGCCGACGGAGCCATCGCTGCCATGAGCGGCGGCACCAGTCAGCCCAATCTCAATTCCATTGTGGAAGCGCTTCGCCACACGCCGCGCGACACGCAGCTCGATGTCGATGCGCTCAACGAGTGCTCCGACTATTGGGAAACGGTTCGCACTTACTATCTTCCGTTCGACTCCGGCCCCAAGGCTGGCTCGGCGCGTCTGTACCAGCATGAAATTCCCGGCGGCCAGTACACCAATCTCCGTGAGCAAGCTACCGCCATGGGGCTTGGCCATCGCTGGCGCGAAGCCGAAAAAATGTACGCCGAAGTAAACCAGCTTTTCGGCGACATCGTCAAAGTCACGCCTTCCAGCAAAGTCGTTGGCGACATGACCCTTTTTCTGATGGCCAAGGAAATGCAGTCGGCGGACATTCTCAAGCTCGACGAAAAACACGACGTGTCATTTCCAAATTCGGTTGTCGAAATGTTTTCCGGCGTGCTCGGCGTGCCGCCCGGCGGCTGGCCGAAGAAGCTGCAAAAAATCATCCTGCGTGGCCAGGCCCCTCTCCGCGGCCGTCCCAGTAAAAACCTAGAAGCCCTGAAATGGGAGCACGAGCAGGAATCCCTCGAGAAAAAACTGGATCATGCTGTCCCTCGCGACGACCTCTTAAGCTACCTGCTGTATCCCGACGTTTTCACCAAATATGACAAATTTCGCCAAACTTATTCCGACGTCAGTGTTGTGCCCACGCCCGCATTTTTCTATGGCTTGAAGTCCGGCGAAGAAATCACCGTCGAAATCGAATCTGGCAAGTCGCTCATCATCAAGTTTCTGACCATCAGCGAGCCACACCCCGATGGCACGCGCACGCTCTTCTTTGAATTGAACGGCCAGCCTCGCGAAGTCAACGTCCGCGACCGCGCGCTGCGCGTGGTCGAGCGCGCTCATCCCAAGGCCGATCCCGCCGACCCCGGCCAGGTCGCCGCTCCCACCGCCGGAGTCATCAGCGGCATCGCCGTGCAAGCGAATCATGCCGTGGAACGCGGCGCAAAACTTCTCACTCTCGAAGCCATGAAAATGCAGTCCAATATCTATGCGCCCATTTCCGGCCGCATCGTGAAAATTCTCGTGACCTCCGGCCAGCATGTCGAAGCGAAAGATCTCCTGGTGGCCATCGCGCCGTGAGTTCCGGACAGCTCCGCAAGCACGAAAAATTCCGCTCGCGCTTTCTCCGCAATCAGCGCGACCTCATCATTTACACCCCGCCTGGATACGCGAACCAGTCCGGGCGTCATTTCCCCGTCCTCTATCTTCACGACGGCCAGAATCTTTTCGATGGCGCCACTTCCTTTATCCCCGGGCAAGACTGGCACATCGGCCAGACCGCCGATGACTGCATTCAATCCGGCTCGGTCGCTCCTCTCATCATCGTCGGCATGTACAACACCAAAGCGCGCATTCGCGAATACACTCCCACCCACGTTCCCAAACTCGGCGGCGGCCGCGCCGACCGCTACGCCAAATTCCTCATCGAAGAAGTGAAGCCCTTCGTCGACCGCGAATACCGCACGCTCTCCGGCTGGCAGCACACCGGCATCGGCGGTTCATCGCTCGGCGGCTTGGTCTCCCTCTATTTGGGACTCCAGCAGTCGCGCATTTTTGGAAAAATCGCCGCGCTCTCGCCGTCCGTCTGGTGGAACCAGCTCGTCATCAACCGTTTTGCCCGGACAGCAACCGTCAAGTCCCGCCCGCGCATCTGGCTGGATATCGGCACGCGCGAAGGCCCGCGCATCGTTCGCGACGTCGAGAAATTCCGCGACGTGCTTCTCGAAAAAGGCTGGCAGCTCGAGCGCGACTTGCACTACGAGCGCGTCGAAGGCGCTGAGCACAACGAAGCGGCTTGGGCGCGGCGCGTCGGACCGTTCCTGCAATTTCTTTATCCCGCGCGCGAAGCCGCTGTATAATCCGCGCTCGATTCACTTGGTTGCCAGGGAGCGTCGCATGTCGCCGGACCGGCCTCTCACCATTCTCTGCGTTAGTTCCTACGAAAAGGGCCAGGAATTCATCCGCACCTGCAAAGCCATCGGCTGCCATGTCCTTCTGCTGACCGTCGAAAAGTTTCGCCACGGCGACTGGCCGTTCGAATGTATCGATGAAGTCTTCACCATGCCCGAAGATCTCCCCTTGCAGAGCCTGATTTATGCCGTGAGTTATGCCGCCAGGTCGCATTCCATCGACCGCATCGTCGCGCTCGATGAATTCGATATGGAAAATGTCTCCGCCCTCCGCGAGCATCTCCGCATTCCCGGCATGGGCCTAACCACAGTCCGCTACTTTCGAGACAAGCTGGCCATGCGCGCTCGCGCCCGCGAAGCCGGCATCCTCGTCCCCGAATTCGTCCACGTCCTCAATTACGATCATCTTCGCGAATTCATGTCCCGCGTTCCCAACCCCTGGTTGCTCAAGCCTCGTTCGCAAGCCTCGGGCATCGGCATGAAGAAAATTAATTATCCCGACCAGTTATGGCACTGGCTTGACCAACTCGGCGATCAGCAATCCTTTTACTTGCTCGAGCAATTTGTTCCCGGCACGGTCTTTCACGTGGACAGCGTGGTTTCCGACCGCCATTTGGTTTTCGCCGAAGCCCACGCCTACGGCACTCCGCCGCTCGATACTTCGCATCAAGGCGGCGTATTCACCACGCGCACCCTTCCCCGCGAAGCCGAGGAAACCAAATCGCTCCTCCACATCAATCGCAATTTACTCGAGGGGCTCGGCCTCATGCGCGGAGTCTCCCACGCCGAGTTCCTCCGCTCTCATGCCGACGGCAAATTTTATTTCATCGAGGTCGCTGCCCGCGTCGGCGGCGCCTACATCTCCGATGTCATCGACACCGCCACCGGCATCAACCTCTGGCGCGAGTGGGCCCGCCTCGAAGTCGGAGCAGGGAACCAGCCCTACCAGCTTCCGGTACCGCGCGGCGACTACGCCGGAGTCATTGTTTCTCTCGCTCGCCAGGAACATCCCGATACGTCCGCCTACACCGATCCCGAAATCATTTGCCGCATCACGAAATATCATCACGCCGGCTTCATCCTGAAGTCCCAAAGCCCCGAACGCATCCAACAACTCCTCGATTCTTACGCCACACGTTTCCAATCCGATTTCGTCGCCACCCAGCCTGTCCCGGACAAGCCGAGCTCGTAGCTGCATATCCCACGCCACGGTACCTAGTCATTTTCCGACTGCCGCGTTAATCAGGCGCTAGCCCGTTAGGTGGTGATAATTACTGTTATCGACAGTTATCTCTGGCCAAGCGTAGAATCCGGACCTGACGGCGGTCATCCTTATGCTTACCCAATGGCGAGAAACGACGGCGGTCGAAAAGGTCTTATATTGGTTGATGTTTTTGTCTTTGGCTTTCCTGTTTTGGCTCAACTCTCATTACTTTTCAACTTGCCCGAGAGTTCCTGATTCACAGAGCGGATATATCTACCCTCTCGACAATCGCGGAACGTTCGTATACCTGACGGAGGCTCAAAACTCCAAGATGCTTGCAGCGAAGAGCCTCTTTTTTGTGACGTGGCTAGGTGCGGTCGGCTTCCATGTTGTCAATTGGGGCCTGAAAAAACTGAAAGTTCGTTAGGCGTCATTTTGTCCAGACGGACGCGCTAATACTACGGATACTACATCCAGCAGACGTGCCTGGACACACTCTATTCCGGATAACTGTTGACAAATTTTCCTTCTTCTCACCACCAATCGGCCCCGGCAGCGGCTGGCTAACCTCCCCGGTAAGTCGGATTACCGGAAACTGATCAACCAACCTCCCCACCCTCCGCTTTACATTTCTCCCCGATTCCTTCAGTATCTCCCGTGGACTGCCCACCAGCCGTGGCACGCCCTGTCCCTAAGTCTAGTAACTGTCTGGAACAGCGCCTTCACACATAGTTTGCCGCGCGCACTTCCGGGGAATACAGTTTGCAGTACCCCGGACGGAATTCTGCGTGGGGTGGTGCTGTCTTTTGGAGGTACGATGTGGGGCAATAAGAAACCGGATGCACCGCAAGCAGGGCAACCGGCTCAGAAAAACTTACAAACGAATCAGCCGTCGAAGCCTGCTTCGGCGACTTGGGAGGATAAACCCGCGATGAGTACAGATGCGATGCGTCCATTAGGTGCAACCGCGGACCGCGCCACGGCGCGGCTCGGGGCCAGTCTGCACGTGAAAGGTGAGATCTCCGGCAACGAAGATCTGTTGATCGACGGCTCGGTCGAAGGACTGATTACGCTCGATGAGCGGAAGCTGACTGTCGGGCCCTCGGCAAAAGTAACCGCCGATATCATTGCCCGCGAGGTGGTGGTGTACGGCAACGTGAAGGGCAACCTTCGCGCCAAGGATCGAATTGAAATCAAGAAGGATGGTTCGGTCAACGGTGACCTCACCACTTCCCGCATCATGATCGAAGACGGCGCTTACTTCAAAGGTTCCATCGAGATCGACAAGAGCCCGGAGAAGGAATCCGGTTCCAATGCCTTTGCCCGGCCCTCTTCGGCGCCCGCGGGCGCGGCGGCAACCAAGACCATTTAACTTTCGTCCACATTCAACAGTCTCAACAGCGGCGTCCCGGCATCACCGGGGCGCCGTTCGTTTTGGGAGTGCGGCGGCTTGCCGCCGCTTTTCCTCCATTCTCCACGCGAACCACACACCGCGTATTCTCAAGGCCATTCCCGCCGCCATTGTCTCGGTTAGCTATCTGTTTTACTCTCTCCTGAAGTATGTGTTAACTTGACAAGTACAGGAGTAAGTGTATCCTTGCTTCGGGCTTCCTTTCAGGGCAGCGCGCCGGCCGGTCCTGATTCTCTCCTGTCCCGGAGAACCTGCCGTTCGCGCGGAACGTACGCGGGGTCATCTCATGGGACGGTTACGCTACGGCGTCCCTCTGGCAGTTCTCCTCTCGCTCGCATTGATTTGTGAAGGTTGCGGTGCCTCATCTTCAAGCCCTCCGCCACCGCCGCCTCTTGCCGACTTTTCTCTCAGTTTGTCATCGAATTCCATTTCCATCGCGCAGGGCGCTGCAAGTTCCGCCGTAAATGTCTCCGTGAATTCCCTGAACAACTTTTCCGGCGCCGTTCAGGTAACGCTGAATGCGCTTCCCGCCGGCGTCACCTCCAATCCCGTGAGTCCCTTCAGTGTTACCGTGGGTGCCAGCACTCCCGTCGTTTTTGGCGCCTCCGCAAATGCGCCCACGGGAAATTTCACCGTTTCCGTGCAGGGCACGAGCGGCGCTCTATCTCATGGAACGAACTTGGCTGTGGCCATACAGAGTGGGCTAAATCCAGCGCTTCCGCGAACGGCCTACGCGAGGACGGATTCGACTTCGGCGGCAGACGATCCCTTCGGTGAACCGCATCATCGCCACATCGCTTACGATCCTGCGAACAAGCGCGTTTTCATCGCCAATCGCGCCATGAATCGCGTGGACGTTTTCTCCACAGCCACCAGCTCTCATGTCGCGCAAGTTTCCGTCCCCGGAGCCACTAGCGCCGATCTCTCCGCCGATGGTTCCACTGTTTGGATTGGCACCACACTGGACCGGATTGTTGCAATCGACACGTCCGATCTGCGCGTCAAGAATCGCTATTCCTTGGCGGGACTCACTCCGCTGCCCGGCTCGATCTTCAGCCATCCCATTGAGGTTCTTTCGTTTTCGAACGGCAAGTGCATGGTGCGCCTCCGCCAGCCCGTTTCTTCGGAAGCCCTCCTGGATCTCTGGGACCCCGCTTCGAATTTGCTGACCGATCTCACTTCCGCCGCCCCGGCGCTCTTCCAACAAGGAGTGGGAGTCCTTGCTCGCTCCGGCGATCATTCGAAAGTGCTCGCCGCTGCCAACGACTCCAGCGGGGAACTGGCTCTCTTC